>Ga0187769_10000008_pt1 | contig 101275 bp, 102 predicted proteins | sample 0116_SJ02_MP02_1_FD_133140 | JGI IMG/M metagenome (GOLD analysis project Ga0187769, IMG submission 133140) | Tropical peat soil microbial communities from peatlands in Department of Meta, Colombia - 0116_SJ02_MP02_10_MG | ecosystem: Environmental > Terrestrial > Soil > Wetlands > Peat...
AACGACCACATCCCGCTGGCCTCGGAGATGCCCCACGGCGGCTTCAAGCAGTCGGGCTACGGCAAGGACCTGAGCATCTACGCACTCGAGGATTACACCGAGATCAAGCACGTGATGGTCTCCTTGTCCTGACCCTGGACGGTGGGTCGGGCCACGGCGAGTGGCGGGTCCCACAACTGCGAAACCTTCCCCCGGCTCACCCGTTAGAGTGATCACGGGTTCAAGGTGGAAGCCTCCGCATTCCCAGCACCGGCAGCAGTAGTCCGGACTCGGACTACAGTTGGAGCCCCGCCTCCACCACTGCTCCGGCTGCGCACGGACGAGCAGCTGGTGGCGCTGTTCCGCGCCGGGCACGACGAGGCGTTCCGCGTCATCCACGACCGCTACCGGCAGCGGTTGTTCGCATACACCCGCCAGATGCTCGTCCAACGCCAGGACGCCGAAGACGCCCTGCAGGACATCTTCATCCGTGCCTACGCAGGCCTGCGAGCCTCGGACCGCGAGCTGGCGCTCCGGGCATGGCTCTACCGCGTCGCGCACAACCGCTGCATCGACCAACTGCGTCGGCCCTCCCCCCCACCTCCCGAGGTGATGGAGCTCCTGCGCCCTCCGGTGCACGACCCGATCGCCGAGGCGGATCGGCGCGAGTCGCTCAGGCGCCTGATCGCCGACGTCCGTCGCCTACCCGACCAGCAACGCTCCGCGCTCCTCATGCGCGAACTGGGCGGCATGTCGTACGCCGACCTTTCGGCCGCCCTGGGCGTCACGATCCCGGCGGTCAAGTCGCTCCTCGTGCGCGCCCGGCTGGCCCTGGCCCAAGCGCTGGAGGCCCGCGACACCGCGTGCTCCGAGATCCGGGAGGAGCTGATCCTCTCGCACGACCGCGGGCTCCGTCCAAATGCAACCGCCCGGCGACACATGCGTGACTGCGATGGGTGCCGCGAGTTCCGCCACCAACTGCGCGGTGTGAGCCGCCGTTTCGCGGCAATCGTGCCGACTCTCGGTCCGCTTGGCGTGTTCGCCAACATGCTCGGCCTGGGTGGAGCCGGAGCCGGAAGCGGGGCCGCCGGCGGCGTCGTAGCCGCGGGCGGGGCCGCCGGGAGCGGAACCGCGATCGTGTCGGTGGGAGCGATGAGCGCCGGCGCCACGCACGTCGCCACGCTGCTGGCCGCTGCGGTGGTGACCGCGGGCGGAGCGGTCGAACTCCAGCACACCCTTCCCGCGCCGGCGCACCACGTCCGTCGTGCGCGCGTGACCCATCACGCCCCGCCACCGGCGCCGGTCACACAGCTCGGTCCTGCCGCGGCCGCGAACTCAAGCGAGGCGGCGCCGGCAGCTTCGACGCCCGTGATTACCCCGCCCACCCACTCGCAGCTCTCGGGCGTGCCGCAGGGATCGGAGAACACCCTTTCGACGCCCTCAGCGACCCAGACGGCGTCGTCGACGTCCACGACGATTACGACGGTGACGGTGGACGTGAGGCCGCGGGCCACCCTGGGAATCTCAACGGTGGTCAGTCCGGGCGGCGCCAGCCCAGGCAAGCCGACCGTCAGCGGCACGACCGCGACGGTCGGCTCTGCAAAGACATCGACGACCACGTCGACGACCGGCAGCTCGGCATCGACCGTTACCGGCTCTACCCAAACCGGCCAGACGGCGAGCGGCTCTGCGTCGAGTAGCCAGCAGGGTTCGGCCACCTCGACCACGCCGACCTCCACCGACCCGACCACCGGGACCTCCCAGGGCACGACCAGCGGCACCGGATCATCGACCGGCGCGGGGACCGGCGGGACGCCGTCCCCCGCGCAGTGAGCACGCTGACCGCCGCGGCATCGGCCACCACCGACAGCTACCCGGAGACGCTCGATCACGAAGCCGTGCTCGTCCGGCGGGGATCGCGCTCGGGCCTGTACACCTTCGTGGCGGTCCACTCGACGGTCCGGGGTCCGTCGCTCGGTGGGTGTCGCATGTGGAGCTACGACGACTCGCGCCACGCCCTGCGCGACGCGCTCCGGCTCTCGCGCGCGATGACCTACAAGTCCGCCGTCGCCGATCTCCCGCTCGGCGGCGGTAAGGGCGTGATCATGACCGGCCCTGGCGAGTCGCTCTCCTCCGCCCGGCGGACGGCCGCGCTGCTCGACTTCGGGGACACGGTGCAGTTGCTGGGCGGCCGCTACATCACCGCCGAGGACGTCGGCACCTCAAGCCGCGACATGCGCGTGATCGCCCAGCGAACCAGGCACGTGGCCGGGTTGCCCCGGGGTATGGGCGGGTCGGGGGACCCGAGCCCGTTCACGGCGCTCGGCGTCGAGACCGCCATCCGGGCCTGCTGTGAGCGGGTGTTCTCGTCCAGTTCGCTACGCGGGCGGACGGTGGCGGTGGTTGGGCTCGGGCACGTCGGCTCGCGGACCGCCAAGCGGTGCGCCCAGGCGGGCGCGAGCCTCGTGCTGAGCGACATCGACCCGCACAAGCGCCGGCTGGCCGAGGAGCTCGGCGCCGCGTGGTGCGAGCCCGACCAGGCGCTCGAGCTGGACGTCGACGTGGTGGCGCCGTGCGCGCTCGGCGGGGTCCTGAACCACGCCACGGTGCCGAGGCTGCGCTGCCAAGTCGTCGCCGGCGCGGCCAACAACCAGCTGGCCAGTGAGTCGGTGGCGGACCTGCTTGCACAGCGCCGGATTCTGTGGGCGCCCGACTTCGTGGCCAACGCCGGCGGCCTGATCAGCATCGCCGAAGAGCAGCACGGATACCACCCGGCGGCGGCGCGGCGGCGGGTCCGCCAGATCAGCGACACGCTGCACCAGATCTTCGATGAGGCCGAGGCATCGGGCACCACGCCCTTGACCGCCGCGCTCGAGATCGCGCGCAAGCGCCTGGCGGCGGCGTCGGCCGCCTGATCCGCGGTCATCCATTACCGATAGATATACAAATATATATGTGCCTATAGATATAGGTGAGGTCGCTCAACGCCGGCAGGCAAGCGCCCCTCGTCGGCCAGCTTGTTGAGGTGCGCGGCCAGCGTCACGGTCGCCGCCGGGCGCAGCGCCGCCGGCACCTCGCTCCAGGCTTCGTCGAGCAGGTCGCCGACACTTCGCTTGCCGTGCTCGAGTGCGGAGACGAGCCTCTGCTCACGATCGAGCCGGTGTGAGATGTACTCGTCGAGCTTGGCGGCCGGATCGCGAACGAGCGGGCCGTGTCCGGGGCAGAGAACCTCGAGCCGGCGCTGCTTCAGCCGGCGCAGGCCGTCGAGATAGGCCACAAGCGCGCCCGGGTCCGGCGCGATGAAAACGCTCCCCTCGCCGAGCACGGCGTCGCCGACGAGCGCCACCCCCCCGCTCACAAAGGCCAGATGGTCGGGCGCGTGACCGGGAGTGGCCACGACGTCGAACGGCCCGACCGTGTCGCCGTCGCCCAACCGCACGTCCACGTCGCCGCGAGCCGCCGTGATCGGCGCCTTCGGGTAGCGGGCGCGGATCGCCGCCGCCGCCTCGGCGTGATCGGCGTGGTCGTGCGTGAGCGCGATGCCGCCGAGTCCGCCCCGGCGGAGAATCTCGGCCCACAGGGCATCCAGGTGGTCGTCGAGCGCGGGGCCGGGGTCGACCAGCCAGGCTTGACCGCGTCCCACGATCCACGAGTTCGTGCCGCCCAGGGTGAACCAGCCCGGATTGGCCGCGCGGATGCCGACGATGTCGTGTCCGGGCACCTCGAGCTGCGTCATCGCCGGGTGCGGCGCTCAGCCAGGGACCGGGATGTCGGCGGTCAGGATCTCGGGCCCCTCGTCGGTCAGGAGCACGTTGTTCTCGATCCGGATGCCCCCGAACGAGAGCAGCGCGTCGGCGCGGTCCCAGTCCACCTGGTCGCGGAGCTCACGGCGGGTGTCGGGATCCGACAGGAGGGCGGGGATGAAGTAGATCCCGGGCTCGATCGTGACCGCGTGCCCGGCCAGCAGCGGCAGGTCGGCGCGCAGGCGGGGCATGCCCGGGTCGGGCTCACGGCCGGGCAGGACCTCGCCGGCATCACGCACGCCCAGCCCGACCATGTGACCGATGCCGTGCGGGAAGAACAGTGACACGGCACCGCTCTCCAGCAGCGTCTCGGCCGGGCCGCGCAGCAGGCCGAAGTCGATCAGCCCCTCGGCGATGGTGAGCGCGGCGGTCCGGTGGATGTCCCGGAACTCTGTGCCAGGCACGGCACGGGCGGTCGCGGCCTCACCGGCGCGCCGGACCAGCTCGTAAACGGCCGCCTGCTCGGGCGTGAACGAGCCCGAGACCGGATAGGTGCGGGTCACGTCGCTCGCGTAGCCGCGGAACTCCCCACCGGCGTCGATCAGCACGAGCTCGCCGTTCTGGAGCGGCCTCGCCGTCGGCGGGAAGTGCAGCACGCCCGAGTTGGCGCCGCCGGCGACGATCGTCTCGAAGGCCAGAGCGTCCGCGCCCTGGCGGAAGAACTCCGCCTCGAGCTCGATCTGCACGCCCCGTTCGGTCCGGCCGGCGCTGAGCAGCGGAACGATCGAGGCAAAGCCGGCACTGGTCGCGCGCTCGGCGACCCGCATACGCTCGAGCTCGACGGCGCCCTTCTCGCGCCGGATGTGGTTGAGGTGGCGGCGAAGCTCGGCCGCGAGCTCCTCATTAGCGGCGACGCCCGCGACCGGTGCGCCGAGGTTCACGACCGGACGGCCGCGGCCGGAGCGCGCCGCGAGCCAGCTCTCGAACTCCTCCGCCGGGACCCCATCCTGCGCATCCGCGGGCGCCCCTTCCCACACGAGCTCATCGCGCGACACCGGCACCACGAAGTCGACCCAGCCGCCGTCGGGGTCGAAAGCGAGCACGCCGCCGGGCCGCTCCCGATCAGTCAGGTAGAAGTACTCGGAGTGCGCGCGGAACGGGTACGTCCGGTCCGCCCGTCCCGGAACATGGATCGGCTCGCCGGCGCCGATGACGACCGCCTCCGAGCGCAGGTTCCACAGCTCGGCCACGGCGCGGCGGCGGCGCTCGAGCTCAGCCGCGACGTCGGTCGCTGTGAAGACGGAAGCGGACACGATTCACCTGGAGGTTATTCACGACCGGAGGTGTGGCGGCAGCCGCAGCGTGTCGAGCCCCGGGGGCGGGCTCGCCCATACGAGCAGCACCCGGCAGGGGGCGTGGTCGAGCACGAAGCGCGTGCGCGGTCCCAGGCTGGGGGGGCCGAGCCGGCGCTCGCCGTCGCGTGCCATGACGAGCAGATCCGTATCCGCGCAAGCCTCCAGCACCTCGCGCTCGGTGCGGCCGCGGCGTGCGATCAGCTGCGCCGGTCGCCCCAGCCGGTCCCGCGCCGCCTCCAGCAGGGCCTGCGCCTCTTCGTCCGAGATCGCCTGCGGCGGCGGGCCGGGATGACGCGGCGGCCGCCGGCCCAGGAGTCCGGCGCGGCCGCCGGCGACCAGCTCTTCCACGTCGGTGGCCGCGACATGGAGCAGGGCCACCTCCGCGCCGTCCCCGAGGACTTCCCCCGCTTCGTCGATGCACGCCCGCCACGTGTTCTCGGTTATCCAGATCAGCGCACGCATCGGGTCAGACGACCTGTAGAGCCAACCACAGCGCCATGGTGCAGGCAAGCAATGCGGACGGCACCGTGCGCAGGCCCAGCCGCGTGAACTCGAGGACATCGGTCTCCTGGTCGTGCGCATGGACGATCCGTCGCCACAGCAGCGTCGCCAGCGACCCCACGTAAGTGAGGTTCGGGCCCACGTTCACCCCCACGAGCATCGCCAGCACGGCCCCGGGGCCGCTGTGTGCCACCACCGGCAGGATGATCAGCGTCGCCGGCAGATTGTTGACGAGGTTGGCGACCAGGGCGCTGACGGCGGCAACGCCCAGCAGGGCCAGGAGCGCCGTTCCGTGGGGGAGCAACCCATCGATCGCGCTGGAAAGGCCGTGCTGACTGGCGGCCTGCACGACGATCCCGAGGCCGAGCACGAACACCAGGAAGGTCGGCTCGACGGCGCCGAATGCCTCCTTGGGCGTCGGCCGTTCGCGCGCCGCCAGTGCCAGGGCGCCCGCCACCGCGACCCACACGGGGGCGATTCCGACCGCGGAGCTGAGCACGAACCCGACCAGCGTAAGCGCCACGACACCGAGCGCGAACATCGGCATCCTCGGCCGGTCCCCGTCCTCCTGCGGAGCAAGCGCCTCGCCGCGGAGCTCGCTCCTAAAGGCATGGTTCAGGATCACCCATTCGATCGCCAGCCCGGCCAGCCACGGCAGGGCCATCAACTCGCCGAAGCGCACGAACGACAGGCCGCTGGCCCGGAACGCGAGCAGATTGGTCAGGTTCGAGACGGGCAGCAGGAGCGATGCGGTGTTGGCCAGATGCGAGCAGGCGTACACGTGCGGGCGGGGATTCGTGAGCAACCTCGCGGCGGTCGCGAACACGATTGGGGTCAGCAGCACGATCGTCGCGTCGAGGCTGAGCACGGCCGTCGTTCCCGCCGCGGCGAGGAACACCATCGCCAGGAGCCGCTCCGGACGACCGCGGGCGCCGTAGGCCATCGCCGCTCCGAGCGCGTCGAACGCCCCCGCGCGCCGGCAGCCATCGGCCATCAGCAACAGCGCCGCGAGAAACCCGACCGTCGGACCGAGTCCGCTGAGCGCGTGTCGCGCACCGCTGACGCTCATCACTCCGGTGATCACGACCAGTACCGCAGCCGCGGCCGCGACCACCCACTCGGGAGCCCATCGCGGCTGGGCGACGGCCGCGGTCAGACAGGCCGCCAGCGCCGCCAGCGCGACGGCTTCGCTCACGCTCAGGCGACCGCCCGCAGGTGCCGGTAGGGCTCGCCGCGCAGCTTGGCCACGAGCGCATCGATGACCCCGCGCTCGTCCTCCTCCCGGCCGTCGGTGACCGCGCCGATCACAGCGCGCTTGCGCTCGAGCAGCTCCGCAATCGTCTCATCGATCGTGTCCGCCGCGAGCAGGTAGGTGGCGTTGACCGCATCCTGTTGGCCGATCCGGTGGCAGCGATCCTCGGCCTGGTCGTGCTTGGCCGGCGTCCAGTCGAGCTCGAGGAACGCGACGTTCGACGCGCGCGTGAGCGTGATCCCCTGCCCCGCGACCTCGATCGAGCAGACGATCAGCTGGCTGCCCTCGCCGTCGGCTTGCTGGAACGCCTGCACCGCTTGATCGCGGCCGCGGCGGCTGTCCTCGCCGAGCACGTGCAGCGCGTGCGGGAACCGCTCGACCACGGCGCGCTGGATCTCGCGGTGGCGGGCGAACACGACCAGCGGCTCGCCCGAGGACAGGAAGTCGTGGATCCAGTGCAGCGCCGCGTGGAGCTTGCCCCGCGCGGCCAGGAGCTTGAGCGCGTTCAGCCGCACCAGGCGCTCGGCCCGCAGCGCCGCCGCGACTCTGGCGTCGAGCTCGCTCAGGTCAAGCGGCTGGCTGTGCAGCCAGGCGATCACGTCCTCTTCCGCCAGGCGATACTCGGGCTCGTTGTCAAGCTCGACCGGCACCACGGCGCGGGTCTTGGCGGGGAGCTGTGGCAGGACGTCCGCTTTCAGCCGGCGGACGAAGCACCGCGCGCGCAGGTGCCAGTGGAGCCGCTGGTGCGCATCGGGCCCGCGGAAGCGCTCGCCGAACTGCGCGCCCGAGCCGAAGTCGCCGAGGCGCCCGAGGATCCGCAGCTGCGAGATCAGCTCGGGGGGTCGGTTCATCACCGGCGTGCCGGTCAGCGCGAGGATGAGGCCCTCGCGCGGAACGGCGGCACACAGGCGCCGGGCGGCCTGCGTTCGCTGGGCGCGCGGGTTCTTGCAGTAATGCGACTCGTCGAGGACGACCGAGCGCGGGCGCACCGCGGTGAGTGCATCAAGGCGACCGGCGACGATGTCGTAATTGATGATGGTTATTTCAGTGCGCGCCAAGCCACCGGTCTTGCCATCGAGCATCTGTACCGAACGGCCGGGGAGCCAGCGTCCGATCTCGCGCATCCAGTTGAGCTTAAGGCTCGCCGGGCAAACCACAACGGCCGGGTAGGCCTCGTCCGCCTCGATCGTGGCCAGCGCCTCGACCGTCTTGCCGAGGCCCTGCTCGTCGGCGAGGAACGAGCGGCGCTGCTGGAGCAGGTACCGGACGCCGGCGCGCTGGAACGGCTTCAGTTCCCCGCCCAAGCCGGGAATTTGGACCGGGGCGTCGGTGGCCGCCGAGAGCGCGACGAGGCCGGCGGCGCGCGCGTGCTCCTCGCGGATCTCCTGGAGCCGCACGAGCGCGGCTGGCTCCACCCACGGCTCGTGCTCGGCGACGAAGCGGTCGAGCTCGGGCACCCAGTACGGATCGGCCCTGATCGCCGGCACCCCGGCCAGGCGAGCGAACTCGTCCACCATCCCCCGGTCGTGGCCCGGGGCTACCACAAAGGTCGGCTGGTCGTGATCGGCCGAGAGCTCGAGCACGGCCGGCGGCGCCGGCTGCCCCGCCTCGAGCGCGGCCACGCACCGCTTGGCGGCGTGGCTGATCCAGCCCTGCAGCGGCTGGGCGTCGATTACGCGCCACGACTCGAGCGTGAGCGGTAGGGCCACGCCGCCCTGACAGGCGCTCGCGCGCTCGCGGAGCGCCGTGGGCAGGCGCTCGTTGTCCCCGAGCAGCAGGAACACCGGCGCCGTGCGCGGCCCCTCGACCTCGATCGTCCCCCGCCAGGTGGTGGTGCGCGCGATCCAGCGCTCGACCAGCGGATCGACCGAGCTCGGGTCGAGCTCGGCCAGTAGCTCGGCGACGAGGACCGCATCGTGCTGGACCGCGGCCAGCGCCACCGATCCGGCCGGCCCGTCGAGCATCGCGAGACCGCTGTCGGCGGCCAGGGAGCGGGCCAGCGGAGCGTGCTCGCGAGCGATGACGATCCAGTTTCGGCCTCGCCGATCGCGCCACAGCTCGACATCGCTGCGCGGCGACTGACCGGCGGGATCGGCAGGAGGCGCCGGCGTACGCGCCAGCTCGGTGAGCGCGTGGCGCGCGTCGTCGGTGAGACACAGCCTCGGGTCGTTCTGCAGGCACGAGCGGAGGATGACCGCCGCCCGCTGATCCGCCGGCATGAGCCCACGTTCGATTGGCTCCAGACGGTAGGCGGCCGGATGCTCGAGCAGGGTCTCGACCACGTCCGCCACCGTGTCGGTGGCGAAGCTGAACCACCAGTTGTTGTCCGGCCGGGCGAGATCGACGAGCACCTCGTCGCGCGGGCGCTTGGCGGTCCGCCGCACGAGCGCGCGGCCCAGCGCATCGGACACCTCGACCGTATACGGCACCGCCTCCAGCAGCGCCGTCAGGGCGTGGGCCCGATCCGGGTCGAGCGGGAGGCGCCAAACCCGGCTGTCGGGATCCCACCGGCGGCCCGGGATCGCGCGCAGCAGCAACCTGAGGCGGTCGTCGTAGGGAAACCGGAGCACCGCCTCGCCCTCGACGAGCGTCGCGATGAAGACAGCGGGCATGAACCCCGGACATTAGACGCCGGCCCGGATGTGTCGGGCCGACGGCCGGGGTCAAGCGGTCCGGTTTTGCGCCGCCCGCCCGACCAGGCCGGCGGTCAGCAACGCCAAGCCGCTGGCGATCAGCAGCAGGACGTCGTAGCCCGCGGCCTTCGCCGCCAAGGTGATGAGATACGGCGCCGCGAACCCGATGTACGTGACCGCGTAGTAAACGGCCGTGAGCGCGGCGAGCGCGCCCTCCGGTGCCAGCCGCTGGACCTCAAGCAGCCCGGCCACCAGGCACAGACCGTACGCGCTGCCGAGCACGACCGCGCAGGGGACGAGCAGCCAGGTTTGGTGAACGCCCACGGTCAATGCCGCAAGCGCCAGTCCGCCTGAGAGGACGAGCAGCCCGATCGTCCCGCCGGCGTGCTCACGCGCGCCCGCTTCGAGCCGCCGGGCGACGGGTTGGATCAGCACCCCCGCGAGCGCGGTCAGGGACGTGATCGCCGCGGTCAACGCGACGCCGTCTGACGCCTGCCCCGCGCCGACGATGCTCGGCAGGAGCGCGAACGCGATCGCCGGGGCGGCGAACACCCACGGCGCCATCGGCACGACGAGCGGCGTCGCCGAAGGGCGGCAGCGAAGTCTCCCGCAGCCACGCGGTGCCGACCCCGAAGGCCGCGCCGCTGCCCAGCCCCGCCAGCATCCGGCCGACGAACAGCAGCGCGAGCGCATGGCCGCCGGCGATCAAGCTCACGCTGGCGAGCAGCGACAACACGGCGGCCGAGATCCCGACTTGACGCCGGCCGTGGGCGTCGGACCACCAACCGGCCACCAGCAGTCCCGGAATCAGCCCGGCCGCATAGGCACCGAACAACGCCTCGAGCGTGGCGGTCGAGAGGTGCCACGTCACGCCCGGGCCCGAGGACATCGCCGTCGAGCCTCGCCGGGGACGCAAGCAGCGCCGCGACGACCCGGTGGCGATCGCGCTGCGGGCACCGCACCGGCTGCTCGAGCCGCTCGAAACGAATTAGTGGCGAGGCTTCGTGCGGTAGCGCCACTGCCGCTCGCGCACACCGCACGGACTCTCGGCGTGCCAGCGCTGCGTCGCCGAGCGAGTGGTGCCATAGAACAAAAGCCGGCATTCGGGGCGCTCGCACTCGAGCACGAGCTTCCCCACCGTCGACGGCCGCTTCGCAGACATCACCGCACGGAGTTCGCCGTTCGAGCCCCGCTCGAGGCCGTACGTCACCGGCACCCGAGCAGCCAGGTCGTTGAGGGCGTCGAGTGGCGCCCGCGAGCATCATGGAAGGACGCCCGGGGCGCACGCGCGGGACGACGGTCGGCCCGCGCGTTCGCCAGCGCCACGACAAGAGCCGCGCTCGTCAAACCGCCGCCGCGACCGTTCGCCGGCGCGGCTCGGAGACCAGCTCATCGACGCGCTTGGCGTTTGGGTGCGAGAGATAGACCAGGGCCGCCTCGGCCGCCTCGCGACTCGTCCAGCGGCTCACCACGAACAGATGTCCCGGCTGATCAAGATCCTGGACCACCTCGTGATCGAGGTAGCCGTCGAAGGACGGCATATCCCCCCAGATCCCGTGCGTGGCCTCGACCCCCTCCAGCGCGGCCTCCTGTGGAAAGCGCGACTCCCAGATCGAGTAGATGCTCATGATCGACCTCCGTTCGTGGTAACGGACTAACTACAGAACGACCGTACACACGACGAGACTCCGCGGCCTGGTTGCGAGCTCGCGGCCGAGAGGGACGGCCGGAGCGGTGGCGAACTCCACACAAATGGCCGAGTCGAAACAGATCCCGCTGACTCCACACGAGCAGCGCCTGCTGTACCGGCGGTGGCTGGCGTTCGGCTCGCCGTACGAGTTCCAGGACCCCCGGTTGGCCTACCGGCGGCTCTTCTCCGAGTTGCTAGGCACGTTCCTGCTGGTACTGGCCGCCGCCGGGGGCGGATTGCTGCACGGAAAGGGCGAGGTCAGCCTGGCCGCCGCGGTTGTCGCTCCGGGGCTGACGGTGCTCGGGATCATCCTGTTCATGGGCGCGGTTTCGGGCGCCCATCTCAATCCGGTCGTATCGGTCGCGTTCGCGTTGCGGGGCGATTTCCCATGGGTGCGCGTGCCGTGGTACGTGCTTACGCAGCTGGTCGGGGCGACGCTGGCCTGCCTGTTCCTGCTGGCCGTCTTCGGCAATGTCGAGCATCTCGGCGCGACGCTGCCCGGGCCCGGATATCACGCCTGGCAGGCGTTCCTGATGGAGATGGCGCTGACGGGAGGATTGGTCAGCGTAATTCTCGGCACGGCGTCGGAGGCCCAGAACGTGGGAACGATCGGTGCCCTCGGCATCGGCGGGTACATCGCGCTCGCGGGCCTGTGGGCGGCTCCGGTCAGCGGCGTCTCGATGAATCCGGCGCGATCCTTCGGGCCGGCGCTCGTGTCCGGCGACTGGACCGCGTTTTGGGCATATGTCGCCGGGCCCTTGGCGGGAGCCATCCTCGCGGTCGGCTGCGCATGGGTCCTCCGGGGCTCCGGGGGCGACGCGGCGGCACGGGCGGCCGCATCGGGACGCCTCGAGGAAATTCTCGCTGGACACCCTGACGTAACGGAGTAGCCACATGCCGAAGAACAAGACAGCCACGCCAGAGCAGACCGAGGTGCCGATCAAGTGGGCCGATGACGTCGCGGAGCACGACTACGCGGCCGCCCACGCGTACGTGTCGCTGAAGCTCACAGCGGCGGCAACGGATAAGGCGGTGACGCGTCTGCGCAAGGCCAAGCTGACCACCCGCCGGGCTAACGACATCTTGCGCGCTGCCGACCTCGAGCCCGCGCCGCTCGACGACCCTGGCGTCGTCAAGGACCTGATCAAGGTGATCGAAGGCAAGGCTCTGAGCCCCGTCCTGGTGCTGGGCGGAGTCGACGGGACGGACATTGCCGACGGCTTCCACCGCGTCTCCCTGGTCTATCGGCTCGACCCCTACGGGGTGGTTCCGCTCAAGCTGGCCGACGTCACCGGCGCGAGCGCCGCCGGCTGACCGCCGACGCGAACGATCAGGGGCTGGGGAAGAGAGGACCAGATCCCGCACGCCAGCAGCCGTGATCGGCTGCGTCAGAATGGCTCTTGCTATGCCGTCGGCTTCGGTGAACCACCCGGTGTTCGCGCGGCTGTGGTCGTTGATGAGCCGGCACGAGCCGGCGGAGATCCTCCGCCACCGGGACGAGCTCCTGGCCGGGCTGTCGGGACGCGTGATCGAGGTCGGCGCCGGCACGGGCAGCAACTTCGCTCACTACCCGGCGACGGTCGAGGAGGTGCTCGCGGTGGAGCCCGAGCCGTATCTGCGAGGCCAGGCCCTCGCCGCGGCCGCCCGTACGCACGTACCGATCGAGGTCGTCGCCGGCGTCGCCGACCGGTTGCCGGCCGATGACGCCTCGTTCGATGGCGCCGTCGCGTCGCTCGTTCTGTGTACCGTGCCGGATCAGGCGAGCGCGCTGGCCGAGCTGCACCGCGTGCTGCGCCCCGGCGGGGAGCTGCGCTTCTACGAGCACATCCGGTCGGAGCGCACCGCGCTCGCGTACACCCAGCGGGCCGTCGACACGCTGTTCTGGCCGCGTGCGTTCGGCGGGTGTCATACCGCCCGCGACACCCCGAGCGCGATCGCCGCTGCGGGCTTTGAGGTGGAACAGCTGCGCCGGATGTGGGTCGATCCGTTGCCGATCGCATTCCCAGTTGGATCGCACGCGATCGGCCGCGCTCGCCGCCGCTGACTGACCTCTTTGCTGGGATGCGAGGACCCCTTCCCAAGGAGGAGTTCGACTGGATCTTCAGCCGGGTGCCGCGGCTGACGGTCGAGGTCGTGATCAGCTCGCCCGACCGGGGAGTGCTCCTTTCGCTGCGCGAGATCGAGCCGTGCAAGGGCATGTGGCATCTCCCCGGCGGGACCGTGCGGTTCGGCGAGCCGGTCACCGACGCCGTTCAGCGCGTCGCGAAGACCGAGCTGGGCATCGCCGTCACCGTCGGGCCGCTGCTTGGCTACATCGAGTATCCGAGCCACTACACGCGCGGGCTCGACTCACCGGTCGGACTCGCATTCGCCGTGACGATCGCAGCAGCTGAAGAGCTGCCATCCGGCTGCCGATGGTTCAACGCGCTGCCCGAGAAAATGCACGATGAGCAGCGGCGATTCCTACTCGACCATCAGCTCGCCGGCCGGGAGAGGAAGCGCCAGAACTGAGTGGCGTCGGCGCGCAGCGCGGCGCGGCGGCGGCGGACCGCTCGCAGGGGCCGAGTGAGGTCGACGCCGCTCACGGCGAGTGCGCGCAGCGTGCCGGCCTGGACCTCGGCCTCGACGGCGAGCCGGGAGATCAAGGTGAAGCCCCCGTCGAGCACAGCCCGCTTGAGGCTCTGCGGCGAGGCCGTCTCCAGCGTTGGCTCGAGCGCTGGCACGCCGGCGGCGGCGAGCGCTGCGGCGGCGACGGCGCGGGTGCCCGAACCCTGCTCGCGCGTCAGGTAGGCCTCGCGGCCGAGGATGGCGGCCGGTACGGCGCGCAGGCGGGCCCAAGAGTGATCTGACGCCACGACCGCGACGATCTCATCGCGCTGAATCGTCATCGCCTCGAGTCCGTCGACCCCGTCGAGCGACTCGATGAACCCGATGTCAACCTGGCCGTCGCGGACGGAGGTGAGCACGCCGTGGGAGTTGACGATCTCCACGTGCGCGCGCGACGGCATTGCCGCCCCGGCGCGATACGCGGCAAGCCATCCCGGCAGGAGAAAGCCGCCGATCGTGTGGCTGGCGGCGAGACGCAAGGTTGGGGCGTGCGCCGCGTAGTTGGTGAGCACACCGGCGGCGTGGGATAGGGCCGATAACGCCCGCTTCGCCTCGGGGTAGAGCAGCCGGCCGCCGTCGGTGGCGCGCACGCCGAACCGACCGCGCTCGAGCAACGAGGTACCGAGCCGTCGCTCGAGGCCCTGCAGGCGCTTGCTTACCGCCGATTGGGTCAGCTCGAGCGCGTCGGCGGCACCGCTCACGGTTCCGCTCTCGATCGCGGCCACGAACGCTGCGAGCTCTTGAGGATCGAGATAGCCGCCGAGCAGATCCATTCCTGGCGCGACTATATCCATGCCTGGACAGACTGGAAAACGGTCTTTGGTCGGCGGACGATTCAGCGGGGATGGCTCAACGTGCCTTCGTGATTGACCAGAGACGGTGCATCGGATGTCATGCGTGCACGGTCGCGTGCAAGGTCGAGCACGGCGTGGAGCTCGGCGTGTTCCGGACCTGGGTCAAGTACATCGAGCGCGGAGAGTTCCCCGACACCCGGCGGCATTTCGCGGTCCTGCGCTGCAACCACTGCACCGACGCTCCCTGCGTGGAGGTCTGTCCGGTCACCTCGCTCTACAAGCGCGAGGACGGGATCGTCGACTTCGATCCGGAGCGCTGCATCGGCTGCAAGGCGTGCATGAACGCCTGCCCGTACGACGCGCTGTACATCGATCCGAATTCACACACGGCGGCGAAGTGCAACTTCTGCGCCCACCGCGTCGAGCTTGACCTCAAGCCCTCCTGCGAGGTGGTCTGCCCAGTCGGCGCGATCATCTCGGGTGACGTCGACGATCCAGGCTCAGAGGTCAGCCGGCTGCTCGGAGCCACTCCCTTCGCGGTGCGAAGCTCGGAGCAGGGGACGGGGCCGAACGTCTACTACCTGGGTGCGGATTCGGCCGCGCTCGATCCGCTGGCGGCGGCCGGGGGCAAGGCATATCTGACCACTGAGGTCCCGCGCTCGCAGCGCGAGAAGCTCGAGCCACTGAGCGGCGAGGCGCAGGCGATCGCGACGACCGATGTCGGGCATCCGCCCCCATGGGGATGGCGAGTGTCGAGCTACTTCCTGTCCAAGGGGGCGGCGGCGGGATCGATGATGCTCGCGGCGCTCCTACTCGTGCTCGGCGCGCGCGGTTCGGCGCTCGCTGACATCGTGCCGGGGGCGCTGGCACTGGTCGGGATCGCGATCACCGGCGTGTTTCTCGTCTGGGACCTCAAGCAGCCGCGGCGCTTCTACTACCTGTTCACCAAGCCGCAGTGGCGCTCGTGGCTGACGCTCGGGGCGCACGCGTTGGGCGTCGCGGCCGCCGCGGCGTTCGTGTTTACGCTCGCGGCGGTCTTCGGCTGGCACGGCTTGCGCGATGTCATGCGCTGGGTGCTCATTCCTGTCGGGGCGCTGCTGGCGGGCTACACCGCGCTGCTGTTCAACCAGTGCGAGGGACGCGACCTGTGGCAGAGCCCACTGCTCCTCCCACACACAATCATCAACGCGCTCATCGCCGGCGCGGGGGCACTCGGAATTGGGGCGATCTTTGTGTCGGCCCCGCACGCGCTGCCGCGCGCGCTGGGGTGGACGCTCGTGCTCGGCGTGGCGGCGAGCGCCGGCGTGATCGCGCTCGACACGTTCGGCCGCCATCCCACGCGCCAGGCCGAGCGAGCCGCCCGCAACCTGTATCGCGACCGGTTCGCTACGCGCTTCTGGATCGGCGGTGTGGCGCTCGGGCTGGCCGCGCCGGTCGTGCTGGGTGTCGTGTTCCTGGCAGTGAGCAGTCTCGGCCTGCTGGCCGCCGCCGGGGCGTGCGCGCTCGCCGGTCTGTGGTTCTACGAGGACGCTTGGGTGCGCGCAGGCCAGAGCGTGCCGCTCAGCTGATGCGCGATTTTCCCGAACCCGACAACCAGGGGCGCGTGGTCGAGTACGACCCGGCAGCGTGGCCGCGCCGGGTCCGGCGCGAGTCGCTGCTTGTGCCGACCGTGTGCTTCAACTGCGAGGCGGCCTGCGGACTGCTCGCGTACGTCGACACCGACACGTTCGAGGTCCGCAAGCTCGAGGGGCATCCCGGGCATCCCGGTTCGCGCGGGCGCAACTGCGCCAAGGGTCCAGCCACGCTCAACCAGATCACGGATCCCGAGCGGATCCTCTACCCGATGCGCCGCACGGGGCCGCGCGGCGGCGGCAGCTGGGAACGGGTGAGCTGGGACCATGTGCTCGACACGTTCGCCGAGCGGATGAATGCGGCGTTCGCGGCCGGTCGGAACAACGACGTCTGCTACTTCGTCGGACGCCCGGGGGAGGACGGATTCGCCGACCGGTTCCTCGAGACGTGGGGCTGCGACGGACACAACTCGCACACCAACGTGTGCTCATCGGGCGGGCGCACCGGCTACGGCTTCTGGTCGGGCACCGACCGGCCGTCGCCCGACTACGCGAACGCTCGCTTCATGCTGCTGATCTCGGCGCACCTGGAGTCGGGTCATTACTTCAACCCACACGCGCAGCGGATCGTCGAGGCTCAGCAGAACGGCGCCAAGATCGCGGTGATTGACCCGCGCCTGTCGAACACCGCGTCGCGGGCGGACTACTGGCTGCCGGCGTGGCCGGGGACGGAGGGGGCAGTGCTGCTGGCCATGGCCCGGGTGATGCTCGACGAGGACCTGTTCAACCGGGAGTTCGTGCGCCGTTGGGTCAACTGGCGCACGTACCTCGCCCGCCGCGCGCCCGGCGACGAGCCGACGTTTGAGAACTTCATTCGGGCGCTGCGGGCCGAGTACGCGCAGTACTCGCCGGAGTTCGCCGAGGGCGAGAGCGGCGTTCCGGCCGCGACGATCGTGCAGGTCGCGCGCGAGGCGGCGCGGGCCCAGCCGGCGTTCGCATCGCACATCTGGCGCGCGGCGGCCGCCGGCAACCTCCACGGCTGGCTGGTCACCCGTGCGCTGATGCTCCTGAACGTGCTCACCGGCAGCATCGGCGCGCGCGGCGGCGTGTCTCCCAACGCGTGGAACAAGTTCATCCCGGCGCCGTGGCGCGAGCCGCCCGCCAACACGCAGTGGAACGAGTTGAACTGGCCCCGGGCCTATCCGCTCGCGCACAACGAGATGAGCATCCTCTTCCCTCACTTCCTACACGACGGGGCCCGGCAGGCGATCCTCTTCACCCGGGTGCTGAATCCCGTCTGGACCTACCCGGACGGGTACTCCTGGCTGCGCGCGCTCCGCGACGAGCGGCGGGTGGGCCTGCATGCCGCGCTCACCCCGACCTGGTCTGAGACCGCCTGGTGGGCCGACTACGTCCTCCCGATGGGTCACGGCCCCGAGCGCCACGACACCCACTCCTACGAGACCCACGCCGGCCGCTGGCTCGGCTTTCGCCAGCCGGTCCGCCGCGTGGCGATGGAACGGATGGGCAGAAAGGTGAGGTTCACCTACGAGGCCAATCCGGGCGAGGTGTGGGAGGAGGGCGAGTTCTGGATCGAGCTGTCGTGGCGGGCCGACCCGGACGGGTCACTCGGGATCCGCCATTACTACGAGTCCCCGTACCGACCGGGGCAGAAGATCACGCTCGAGGAGTACTACCGCTGGATGTTCGAGCACTCGGTTCCGGGCCTGCCGGCCAAGGCCGCGGCCGAGGGGCTGACTCCGCTCGAATACATGCGCCGCCACGGGGCGGTGGAGATCGACCGCGACGAGTACGAACAGCAGGAGGCCCCGGTCGACGATCGTGACTGCACCGAGGTGCGCGGGGCTGAGGACACCGTCACCAAGGCTTCCTTCGACGGCGCACATTTGCCGCTGACCGGCCGCCCCGACACGATCGCCGCGATCGTCGACGGTGTGGCCCGGCGCGGGTTCAACACCCCCTCGCGCAAGCTCGAGCTCTACTCCGAGACCTTGGCCGAGTGGGGCTGGGAGCAGCTCGCGACGCCCACGTATGCGCGCACCCATATCCACCATTCGCTGATCGATCATGATCACGGCGAGTACGTGCTGATCCCTACCTACCGGCTCCCGACGATGATCCACTCGCGATCCGGAAACGCCAAGTACCTGAACGAGCTCGCCCACGCGCACCCGCTGCTGGTCTGCCCCGAGGATGCCCAGCGGATCGGCGTCGACACCGGCAAGCTGGTCCGCGTCGAGACCGAGATCGGCTGGTTCGTGATCAGAGCGTTTGTCACCGAGGGCATCCGTCCCGGGGTTGTCGCCGCGTCGCACCACATGGGACGGTGGCGGCTGCGCGAGGATCAGGGGATGGAGCGCTGGTCCTCCGCGCTGGTCGAGATGCACGAGGAGGACGACACGGTCGCCTTTCGCCAGATCCACGGCGTGCGCCCGTGGGACTCGAGCGACCCAAGCTCACGCCACATCTGGTGGAACGACGCCGGCGTGCACCAGAACATCACCTTCCCCGTGCACCCCGACCCGATCAGCGGGATGCACTGCTGGCACCAGAAGGTGCGCTTGCAACCCGCCCAACCCGAGGATCGCTACGCCGACATCTACGTCGACTTCGCCCGCGCCCGACAGGTCTATCGCAAGTGGCTGGCCCTCGCGCGGCCCGCCAGCGGCGACTTGCGCCGGCCGATCTGGCTGTTCCGACCGGTCAAGCCGGCACTCGACGCATATCGCCTCCCCGACGACCCGGCGGCGCGCGCCGCGCGCGAGGCGCTGGCCGCCGCACCGAGCCCGTTCGAGTTTCACACGCTCGTCGACTGGTCGCCCGAGCAGGTGTGGGGGTCTGTCGGGGATGGCTGGCCTTCCGTCACCGGGGACAATCACCCGGATGATGCGCGAGCGCGGCACAGGCCGAACGCCACTCCGCCGGTTAGGAGCGACGTCTGATCCGCGCTTCACGCTGGCCAACGAGCGAACGTTCCTGGCCTGGAACCGCACGGCGCTGGCGTTGATCGGCGGCGGCCTGGCCGCCGTACAGCTGCTCAAGTTCGGTGTCGCCGGCGCCGGCCTGGTCATCGGACTGGCGCTGATCGCGCTCGGCGCCGCGCTCGCGGTCGGGGGCCTGGTGCGCTGGCGCGCGAGCGAGATCGCCATCCGGACCGGCAGGCCGCTGCCTCGCGCCCGATTCGCTCCCGCCCTGCTCGGTGTCGGCGCAACCGGGATCGCGCTGCTTGCCGTCGCACTTCTGGCCGTGAGCCAACTGCGATGAGCCCACAAGCCCCCAAGGCGCACGGCTGGGATGAGGGTGCTGCCAGTGAACGCACGTTGCTGGCGTGGGAGCGAACCGCGATCGCCAGCCTGGCGGTGGCGGCGCTCGTCGTCCGAGCCGGGATCGTGTACTCGCTGCTCGGTCTTGCGATCCCGATCGCCGCGGTGCTCGTTCTGGCGAGTGTCGGCGAGTGGCTTTTCAGCCTCCGTATCTACGGTGAGCGCGAGCAGGTGGGCGAGACGGGCGCAGTCGCACACGAGCGAGTCCATGCCGTCCTCGTGGGGATCACCCTGATTGCCGCGGCCGGTTCGGCGGCACTGTCGATCATTCGATGACCGAGGACGTGACCACCCATACTGAACCCGACCGCGCCGAGCCCACCAAGCGCGGGCGGCTCCGCGAGGCGCTGCGCAGGCTGCGCCCCGACCTCGACGTCGGGAAGGCGCCGGACCCGCGGTTCACGCTCGCCAACGAGCGAACGTTCCTGGCCTGGGCTCGCACCGGCCTCGCGCTGATCGGCGGCGGGCTCGTCGCGGCGCAGGTCCTGCGCTTCGGGCTGGGGGGCGCACATCTTCTGGTGGCGATCCCGGCGATCCTGCTCGGCGGGCTCATCGCCATCGCCGGCTACGTGCAGTGGGAAGTCAACGAGCGCGCGATGCGTCTCGGCCAGCCGCTCACCTACTCCCCGCTCGTGCGACTCCTCGCCGTGGGCATCGCGGTCCTCGCGGTGATCAGCATCGTCCTCGTGGTGATCAGTGCGGCCGTGCGTTAGGGGCGGAAGGCCCGGACGAGGGCGTCGAGCGCGATGCGCTCTCCCTCGGGGGTCTGCACCGGGCGCTCGACGCGTTCGGCCCGCTCGATCCGCAGGCCGGTTCCCTCCAGGTCACGGCTGACATCTTCGGCGGTGTAGAGGACCGTCGGGTCCTGCGGTCCGCCGTCACCCTCGGCGATGTTGGTGGTGTCGTGCCCGACGAGCAGCAACGTGCCGGCGGGGCCAACCGCCGTTGCGGCGGTCTGAAGGATCGGCGTGCGCTCGGCCGCTGGCACCTGGAGGTAGAACACGATCACCAGCCCAAACGCCCCCGGTTCGGGACGGTAGTCGAGGAGGTCCGCGGCGATCCACGCCGCCTGCACACCGCGCGAATCCGCGAGCTGCCTGGCCTTCTCAAGGCCGACCTTGGAGAAGTCAACACCGGTCACCTCCCAGCCGCGCTCGGCCAGCCAGACCGCGTTGCGGCCCTCGCCGCAGGCGAGGTCGAGGGCTCGTCCCGGGCCCAGCCCGTCGACCTCCTGAACCAGGAACCGGTTGGCCTGGCTAGTCCAGACCAAATCGCGCCGGGCGTAGCGCCGGTCCCACCCCTCGCTGTCCATCCCGCCGAGGCTACCTTCCGGCAACGCGGTCGACGACCGCCGCCCTCACCTTTGAATGCCGGACCGGCGGACCCACACCGCTCCCGATGCGGGTCCAACCAATCCGGCTTGGCCGGCCTCCGTGCCGGCCATGGCACTCGAGCAGCCGGTGCCGCTGATGGCATCGCGCCCCCAGATGCCCCTGATCAACGGCTTGTTGCATGCCAAGGTGACGGTCGAACGTACCCGCGCCTCGGCAACGTGCCGGAGCCGCCGCAGGGACGGACTCGACGACTTCGCCGGTTCGGTCAGGCGCATGCGCGCACCGCGGCCGAACTCGCTTGCTACCTGGGAAATCGCCTGTCTTACGCGGGCGGCCTCGTCGCGTCGGTTACGCCATCCCCGTCACGTGATCTGGACGGGCGTGCCGGGCACACGGCTTGGTCCAATGGTTTGTACGAGCCAATCGATCGCATCGTTCGACAGGCGGATGCATCCGTGACTGAGGGCTGTGCCAAGCCGATCCTGGAGGCTGGTCCCTCCGCGGCCATGAATCGCGACGGTTCCGTCGCCGCCGTCGAACTGCCGCAGCACGTCGCTGTGGGCGGTGAGCTCGAGGACCCAGCTGCCGAGGAAATCGTCGGGATGCCACGGGATCGCCCACCAGACCGCGAACAGACCGTCGGGCGTCGGGGTGCTCGGTTTGCCGACCACGACCGACACGGTACGCACGGCCTTCCCGGTCCGGAACAGCGTGAGCGTTCGCCGGGCGGTGGAGACAACGATCCGCCACGGGGTCGGCTCCAGGTCGACCCTGCGGGCGTTGATCCAGCCGGCCGACCCGTTGGGTCGCGACGGAAGCCGTACCCGCAGCCAGCACCGGCCGTGGGCGGCCCGGGGAGGCGCGACCACCAGCAGCCAGGCCGCCTCCGTGGGGGTGAGCCAGCGCGTGATCTGCATGCTCCTTCCAGGCAGCGACGAGAAGACCGCTGTCGGCGCTTCGATGCCGACCCGCCATGCGACAGCGTTCGCCGGCCCGGCGACGGCGCTGTCGCCCGGCATGGACATGCAGGTCATCGCGCTGGCGGCTGCAGACGAGACAGCGAACACGCACGCTGACACGAGCGCTAAACCCGCGCTGAGCACAATCCGCCGCGGAGCCCGCATCCCAGTCGAACGTTACCGACGGGAGGGGGTGCACGCCACCACAAGAGAGGTGCACGCGCCCTCCCGCTAACTGCAACTCCGGCGTATGGTCAGCGTAAGGTAGATTGGCCCCCGGCTTTAACAGAGACGGCGGCCAGGATGAGAGGTGGGTGCCGTGTCTGGACGCGTCCGTGACTACGCCAGTTCGTCGGCGAATCGTCGTAGATGGAGGCGATCGGGTCTGGCGGTGTCATCGTCTCGCCTACGGTGGCGGGTGGCGGTCGGTCTGGCGCTGGCGTTGGGGTCGCTCTTGCTGCAGATCGCGCCTGCCCAAGCGGTCGTCCGTCCCGGGCCGCCCGCGTCGCACTCGGCGGTGCGGGGCAACACCGAGATGACGGTTACCGGCTGGTCGCCGGGCCAGGGGGTGACGGGATTCATCGGCAACGCCGCGTTCGACCCGGTCGCGGAGGGATACCCGTCGAGCAATCCGACCACCGATCCCAGGTTCACCCCCAAGAACGAGGGATTCGCCGGCGTTATCCACGGCACGCCGACCGGCGGCGGCCAGACTCTGGATCTGTACTGCATCGACATCAACACCGACACGACGACCGGCATCGGTTACGCCCTGGGGACCTGGGACGCCTCCAACGTCATGAACGTGGGTTACGTGGCGCGAATTCTCAACGAGTACTACCCCCACACCAACGAGCCGGCCATGCTGGCCAATGGCGCCACGGCCACGCCCGACCAGACGGCCGCCGCCGTGCAGGCGGCCATCTGGTTCTTCTCTGACCGGTACGTCCTGAGCACCTCCGACGTGTTGCATGACACCGTCGTTGCCATCGTGAATAGGATCAGAGCCGAGGGGCCGCTGACCGAACCGCCACCGCCCACCCTCACGATCACCCCTGCGACCGTGAGCGGTGCCCGTCGGGTGCTCGGACCGTTCACGGTCAAGACGGACGCCGGGACCGCCGACGTGACCGTCACGGGCGGGACGATGTACTCCAACCGGGCGGGCACCGATGAGATCGGGGATGGGATCACAGGCGCGGTGCCGTCGGGCCAGGAGATATGGCTTCGCTCCTCGGGTCCATCCCAGGCGGTGCTGCAGGCCGCCTCGCAGGCGACCGTACCCACCGGCAACGTCTACCTTTACTCCGGCAACAACCCAGGTTTCAGCGACGCCCAGAGGCTCATCCTGGCCGAGACCGCGACACTGAAAACCACGGTCAAAGCGGTCGCTGAGTTTCTGCCCGGCGGTTCGCTGGTCGTGATGAAGACGATCGCCGGCGACGGGGCCGGATCGCAGGCACAGGTAGTGATCCATGTGGATTGTGACGATGGCGTCACCAGGCCTGACTTCGTCATTCCTGCCGGCACGCCAGCGGGCACGACGTCGCGCACCTACCGCCACATCGTCGCCGGAACGACGTGTACCGTCATCGAGACGTCCAACGGCTCCGTGGTTGGCACGGACGTGGTGGTGACCGGGGATGGGCAGCAGGTTGTCATCCCAGCCGGCGGACGCGAGAGCGTCGATATTACGGACACCTACACCCATGTCTCCAGCCCCCCCGGTTCCCTGCTCGTCACCAAGACGATCGCCGGTCCAGCCGCCGGCGAGCAGGGACTGGTAACCATCCAGGTCGTCTGCGGCGGCATCACGCTGTCGCCGGAGTTCACGATCCCCGCGGACACCCCGGCGGGCAGTCCGTCGCAGAGCTACGACGACATCCCGGCCGGCTCGATGTGCACCGTCACCGAGATGCAGGACGGCGCCACCAGCACGGTTGCAGTGACCGTGTCGGGCAACGGCCAAACGGTGACCGTCCCGGCAGGCGAAGTGGCAACGGTGAACGTAATGGACGTGTACACGAGAACGCCGGAGATCGCGCCAGACGTGCCCAACGGCACCCTGAGGGTGACCAAGACGATCGCTGGACCGGCCGCCGGGCAGCAGGGTTCCATCGCCATCCTCGTGGCCTGCGGCGGTCCGCTCCGCGCCTACGCGTACCTCATACCCGCGGGAACGCATGCGGGTTCGCTATCGCGTGTCTTCCCGGGCCTCCCAGCCGGAACATCCTGCACGGTCACTGAGACGTCGGACGGTCACACCGATGCCGTAGCCGTAATCACGACCGGGAGGCGCAAGCAAGCGACGATACCCGCTAACGGCACGGCGACCGTTCATCTCACCGACACCTTCACGAGCACACGTTTAGCGCCCGTCACCGGCTAACGCCGTCGCGACGACGCCGGGCGTCGCGACGAGGACGACGTAGCGGCATCTTGACCGACCGGCAATTCGAACGCACAGGGCTGGCTGCATAGGTCGCCCCCGCACCGATCGGCTCGCGGTCGGACCACTGGTGAGGTGTCGCACAACGGTGGTCGGACACGTGGGCAGTGGGACATCGCCGCAGAGTCGCGGCGGGAAAGTACCGATGCCGACCGAAGGGCCGCTCGTTGATAGTTCCGCGGGATGTCGCGCGTGCGGTGTTCTGTTTGCGGGGATGTGATCGGCGTGTATGAGCCGCTCGTCGTGGCGGCTGCCAGGCCGATGAGGACGAGCTCGCTCGCCAGGGAGCCGGCGCTCGGTTCGGGGTATGAAGTCGTCGCCCACCACGCCTGTCGGGCCGATCTACAGCTGGAAGAGGCCGATCGCCGGCCCTGGTCCGCTGGTGGCGGGGGTCACTAGAGCCGGGCTTCGCGCTCAATCCGTTCGCGGCTTACGTAATTTTCCACATCGATGCGGCCGTAATCATCGGAGCGCTTCTTCGGTGAACGCGGGATGTGCTCGCGAAGCGGCGGATCTAGCTTGGGGTCATGTCACCTCCCCAACTCGCAACAGCGCCGGCAGAAGCACGTTCGTCTCGGGCGACCGCGCCGATCACGGTCGTTCTGGCTGACGACCACGAGTTGGTGCGTCGCAGCCTCCGGCTGGTGTTGCGGCAGGAGGAGGACGTCGAGGTGATCGCAGAAGCGCGGGATCTGTTCACGGCGCTGCGCCACGTCAACGGCCATCTGCCTCACGTGTTGGTGCTCGATCTCCAGATGCCCGACGGTTCGAGCATCGAGTTGATCAGGCAACTCCACACGCGAGCCCCCGGTACCCGGGTCGTGGTGGTGACGATGGAGGACAGCCCGGCGTATGCGCGGGCGGCGATCGCCGCCGGCGCGGTCGGTTTCGTGCTCAAGGAGCAGGCCGCGCACGACCTTCCGGCCGCGGTGCGATGCGCCGCGCGCGGGGAGGAGTACGTGAGCGCTCGGGTCGGCGCGCGGTTGGATGCGCTGCAACGGTCGGCCGACGACGACGGTCTCAGCCCGCGAGAGGTCGAAGTGCTGCGGTTGATCGCGCTGGGGTTCACGAGCTGCGAGATCTCCGAGAAGCTCCATCTCTCCAGGCGCACGGTCGAATCGCACCGCGGGCGCATCCAACGCAAGCTGGGGCTGACACGTCGCTCAGAGCTCGTTGAGTACGCGCTCAAGCGGCGACTGATCGGCGGCTGACGGCGCAAGGTCCATGACCGACCAGCGGACGACCTCCCTGGGCGGGCGGGGCGAGCGATGGTCGGACTCTGTGGATCGGTCACCACGCGATCGTCTCGATCAGTACCGGAGTCGATCGACGGCTTGTGAAGATCAACATGGCGGTCCTGTTTGCCGTCGCGTTCCTTCCATTCCCGACCAGGCTGTTGGGGGAGTTCATCCGCGATCCTCACGCCGAGCGGTTGGGGCGTGGCCATCGTGAGCCGCCGTGGCGCCCGACTGCTGCGCGGAGGAGCGGGTGGACTCGCGATTTGACCACCTTCTGTTCGCGTGCGCCAGCGAGCGACGCGCCATGATCGCGCACAGCCTTGACAGTGAACTGAAAGGTGTGCTCGTCGGCATCATCGATCGTGACCTCGAACATGCATCGGTCGAACACATCGCGGGGATCGTGGCGCGCTTTGTCGAGCGTGCCGAGCGGGAGCGCGAACGCGAGCTCGTGGCCCGGATCGAAGAGGGACTCGGGACCGGCGGTCCAGCGGCCGCCGGCCTTGACAAGGTGCTCTCGACGCTCGAGCACCGGCGCGTAGCAGTGCTGCTCGTTCCGGAGTCCGGATCCCTCCGCGCAGGACTCCGTCCGAACTGCGGGCGGCTACCGACCGACGGCGGCCGCACCTGTCCGCTCGACGGCTCCCCGCTGGCGCCGGTCGATGCGGTCGCGCAGGTCGTCCAGGATGCGGGACGGCAGGCCGCGCAGGTGGTGGTGGTTCATGGCCACTACGAGTGGCTGTGCAACCACGGTGGGATCGCCGCGCTCCTGCGGTGATGAGTTTGCGGTGCGTTACTTGCGTCGCCGTCGGCGCTTCGCGTGCGTGGTAACAAGCGATCGCGTCGAGGTTGTCGTCGCTACCGATGACAGCTCTCGGACCTACGAGATCATCGCCACACGCGTGGGGCGCCGCGTCGAGACCACTACGAGGCGGGGCATCGTTGGGGTCACGGAGGTGACGCAAGGAGACCATGCTCCCGCGCGTACGACACCAGTTCGGCCCGCGAGGCGCGACCGGTCTTGTGCTGGATGCGGGAGCGGTGCGATTCGATCGTGCGTGCGCTGAGAAGGAGCTCATTCGCGATCTCGATGTTCGTGTAGCCGAGCGCGAGCAGATGCAATACCTGACGCTCGCGCTCGGAAAGCTCCGTCGGGCAACCACCTGGGATTCCGGGCTCAGCCGCGATGCGTGCACCGAGCCGCGGGTTGAGGTAGGGATTGCCTGCAAGCGCTGCGTGCACAGCGTTCTCAAGCTCTGTGTCCGCCGCCTCTTTGAGGACGAACGCGAGCGCACCTGCGCGCAGAACCGCACGCGCGAGCTCGGGCTCGTCGTGCATCGTCAGTACGACGATTGCCGTAGCCGGTGACGCCTCGCGGAATCTCGGAATCGCTCGAAGGCCGGACCCGCCAGGCATGCTGAGGTCGAGCACGAGGATGCTCGGCTTGTATACGAGCACCTTGCACACGGCGGTGTCGATGTCGCCCGCCTCTGCGACGACCTCAAAGCCTTCCTGGCCCTCCAGCACTCGCCGCAGTGCGGTCCGCACCACCGCGTGGTCGTCTGCGAGCACGATCGTCACAACCGCCGCGCCATCTGCGCCGGGCCGGTTACCGATCGCGTCGCTGGTCGAGGTCACCGCGCCGGACCGCAATCAGGCTCGGGTAAGTCGATCGGGTCCGGAGATGCGAACCGAACGGAAGATCGGCGGCTGCGAGTACGGCAGCGGGCCGGCCTTGCCAGAGGCCTCCTCCGCGGCGACTCGGTGTTCCCGGCCCGGCAGCGGTCGCGAGCAACGGGGGCAGTTGTCCCCGACCGCCCAGAGGACGGTCACCGGTAGGACAGATCGACAGACCGAGCAGCGAACACGAATTCGATCAAGCATCGCACCCCCAGTGAGGCTGATTGGCTGAGGGCCGATCCCAAGGTGGAGCCACCCCGTCGCACCCATGCTCGATGCAACGTCATCGCCACCTGTCAGCGCGATCGACGCCGAGACAACCTAGCGGCTCCGGCTTGATCGCGTCATCCGTAATTCTCCCGGTTCTCCCCGCCGACTGTCGGACGTCGCGTCATGCCCACGGCCGGCGAACATTCCGCGGTGCCGGACGTCCTACCGCGGACGCTCTTATCGAAAAGCCCTGCGGTCGGCGGCCACTATCCAGACCCGTGGGCGCCGACCCCCATTGGTAGGTCCCCGGAGGCCGGACGCCCGTGGTCCACGGGGCTCCGGCCGGCGACGCTCAACGCGAGCCCACAGAGCCCGGATCGAGACTCGCCAGACCCTCAGAGCGGCGCGTCGAGGATGAACAGCTCGGCCGCGATGTCGGGCTCGAGGTTGTTGCCGCTGATGAACGCGAGCACCTTTCGGCCCGTGAGCCGCTCGACCGCCTCGCGTAGGGCCGCCTCCATCGTCTCCTGAAACAGGTGGCGGATGTGGTCGACGGCATCGGTTTGATTGGTTCGTGTAAGTGTCTTCTCGGCTGGCGTCAGCACGTCGTCCATCAAGGTCACTAGCACATGGCCGTAATGGAATGTCGAAGCGCTCCGAGGCCCACGGCCGAGGTACTCGGTGTGGATCCCGACCAGCGCGCTCGTTATCGCGGCGTTGAGCTCTCCACCCTTCAGCGGACCTCCGTCCGGCATCGGCGACCGGCCTCTGGACATGACTGCGCCGCTGCTGCTGCGTTGGCTCGTTGTTGGACCGGCGACGCTGCTCCTCGCGTGCTGTTCGTTCGACACTGCTACCTCTGACTGGCTTGGCTTTGCGAAATGGTCAGCCAATGCGGTAGAGCTGACACACTCGCGGCCGAAGGTGGAGCCGCGGGAATGTCCGCCGGGCCTCGGGGCAGTAGAGCGGACGACCCCGACGATAACGCAATCCGTTCTGGGTGGGGGCGCCACACTGGCGTCGGATGGACGACACCCCCTCATTTACGCGTCCTCATTGCCGATCAGGATCAGCGCCATATTGCTGAGATCGCCAGCGTGATCAGCGGCCTCCTGCACGCGGTCGTGGCGCGGTTGCTCGATGTCTCCGAGATCGCCAAGGCGACGCGGCGCGGCATCCGCCCGTACGTCAAGCACGGCGAGCGGCCGGAGATGAAGCACACGGTCGACATCGTGCTGTCCCGCTACGCCGAGTTCACCAAGCTGCACCGGGCGCTTCACACCGCCGCGATCATCGAGCAGGCCACGGGCATCCTCGTGAAGCGCCACGGTATCGGCCCGACGAAGCGTTCCCGGAGTTGCGGATCCGCGCTCGGAATGCTCATCAGAGCGTGTTCGAAGCGGCCCAGGCCGTCACCGTCAGCTATCCCCTGTTCAAGCCGCGCCCGATCGACAACGACTTAGCGGCACGCGGCGGCGTCCGGCTGCCCTCGTGCTCGTCGATGCCGACGACGATCTGCTTGAACATCTCTACACATGTTGTCCCAGGAGGCAATGGACGCACCCTACCCCGCGCGCTCGCGCGCATGTCGGCGGGCACTCCGATTTCGGCGCGCGGGTTTCTACGTGCCGGCGCGCCAGGGAGGGTCCACTCGCCATGCCCGCCGGAGCCGGGTCCACCAGTCCCCGCCGGTGTGACCGAAGGGGAGTGGTCGCGGAATCGTGGATGACCGCGTTGGCTGAGGGCGAACTACGGATGGAGCACTCCCGGAGCGCGGTTATTGTCGGTCGAGAGGTTGGCGCGCTCGACCGGGTGGCGCCTCCGCAGAGTCGGTACGACGAGTGCGTGGCTAGGTTCTGAGGCCCGACCTTCGGCTTGTCAACCAGAGCCTCTTCGGAGGGTCGCATGGTTTATGCAGCCCAAGTCCGCGATCGGACTCGGGCAGGCGTGGCGCCCGTGGTCGTCGCGTGGACAACGGAGCGCGCCTGCGCGACGCATTCGGCGCCGCCGTCCCCTGACTCGCTCGATACGCCGGCGACCGGGGGGAGTTCTCCGTCTGGCCCCGGGCGACGCGATCCGATCGCCGGTCCACACCGCGGCAGTTCGATCAGAGCGGCAGTTGCGATGAATCGCGCCACGTCAGCCATCCGGACTCACCTGCTGTTGCGTTTGAGTTGCCCGCGATGCGGCTTGACCATTACGCCGAGAGCCCGTTGGCTGGCGATCGAGCACTGCCCCCGGTGCCTGGCGCGTGCACGCCTCCCGGTAAGGCTGATCCCGTCCGCACCAGGCAGTGAAGGCGGACACCCCCGGCGTTCGAGGCTGAGCACGGATCGGGCCCACAGTCGAGGCGTTCCGGAGACGGCCCCACGATGAGCAGCCAGCGCGCCATCGACCGGACGAATGCGAGGACCCCTCTACGCCTGCTGCCGGCGACCACGGGGCGCTTTCGAATCGCGATGCTCGCGCCGCCCTGGATTCCGGTGCCACCCAATGGTTACGGAGGAATCGAGGCGGTGGTCGAACTGCTTTGCGAGCGCCTCGTGAGCCGCGGTCACGACGTGACGCTGTTCGCTGCCCCCGGCTCGCGCTCGACCGCGCACGTGCAGGCGCTGCTCGAGGAATCTCACCGGGACACGATCGGCTCGGCGCTCCACGAGTCTGACCACGTCGCCTGCGCGTGGGAGCGGGTCGAGCGAGCGGCCGCGCAAGGCCATCCATTCGACGTCCTGCACGACCACTCCGGGTTCACCGCACTGGCGATGGCCGACCGCGTCGCCGTGCCCGTCGTGCACACGATCCACGGTGTGTTCGACCGCCACACCAGCCCCTTCTATCGGCGGCATGGTCGCAAGGCGACCCTGGTGGCGATCAGCCACTCGCAGGCCGCGAGCGCCCCGGCCGGTGTGCGGATCAGCGCGGTCGTCCTCAACCCGATCGCCGTCGACCGCTGGCCGCTGACCGCCCAGAAACAGGATTACGTGCTGTGGATCGGTCGGATGGACCCGGTCAAGGGCCCCCACCGTGCGATCGAGGCGGCGCGGCTGGCCGGTGCGGCTCTCGTGCTCGCCGGGCCAGTCCAGGCAGGGCAGGAGGAGTATTTCCGCGAGAAGGTCGAGCCGCACATCGACGGCCGGAGGGTCCGGTACGTCGGCGAGGTGACCGGCGCGGCGAAGCAGCAGCTTTACGCAAACGCCAGAGCGCTGCTGATGCCGGTCCGCTGGCGCGAGCCGTTCGGGATGGTGATGGTCGAGGCACTTGCGTGCGGCACGCCCGTGATCGCGTTTCCCGAGGGTGCCGCCGCCGAGATCGTGATCGACGGAGAGAACGGACTGCTCGTCTCAGACGAGGAGGAGATGGCACGCGCGATCGATCAAGTGGGGGCGCTGGGGGCGATCGACCCGGCGCGCTGCCGCGCGAGCGTCGCCGAGCGCTACGACATCGCGGTCACCGCGACCGGCTACGAGCGGGTCTACCGCTGCGCGGCCGGAGTCGAGCACGCATCGGCGGCGCTCGCGCCCCATATCCAGTCGAGTGGTCACGTTCCCCCTCCACAACGGAGCGCGCGCCGATGACCCTCCGGGCTCAGGGCACGAGAACCCGGCGGCGGGAGCCCGAGAGCTCTTGGGATCGTGACGCAGCGCGCCTACTGGCGCTGCTCGAAGACAACGCTGACGACGCGATGACGATCGCGGTTATGCGTCAGTGCGGCATCGAGACACCCGCGCAGTTGATCTACGCGTTGCAGCTTGCCGGCTACGACATTGACCGCGCCCCACCCCCCGGGAATCCCCGTGGGCCACTGGGCTATCGCCTGCGTAGCGGCATCCCGCGGGTCGACGGACCGGCGAACGCATCGAAGGCAGGAGCAGCCGATGAGCCCTGACGCACGACGCGAGGCTCGAGAGGCCGTATCGAGTGACCCGGTCACGGTGCGCGTCGAGCACAACGCCACGCGGAGGGCAGTTCACACTGCCCACCAAGGCACGTGGTTCGCGTGCGAGACACTCGACGATGCCCGACCCATCGAATATCTGTGCGCTCCTCGCCCCCGCCGCCGCGAGTTGATCGTGCACGACTCCTGCCGCCGCCGGCTTCGGCTCGGTCCACACCAGAACATCAGCGGCAAAACGTGGGCGCAACCCTCATCCCTCCCAGTTATGACCTCGTCAAACCGCGCGGCCGCCTGTCCGATGCGGCACGGAGGGGGTGCTGCACGGGCCCTCCGCCGCTCTTCGGTCCTAGTCCTGCGGAAGTGACCTTGTCAACTCGGAGGTAGAGCTCGCGGCAGCTCGACTGCGGAGATGGTCGCCCGGACACTGCACCATCGTCCATTTCCGCACGACCGGACGAGAGCGCGCCGGGTGCGGATCGGGTGACGCTGAGCGCGCACATTCGAAGGCCTTACCCGCGAAGGGCCTGATACAGGGCTTCCCGGCTTTCCCTCAGGGCCCTGACGATCTGTGAAGTCCTCCGGGTAGCGGCCGCCCGGCGCTGTAGCTGCTGCGCCTCCATGCACGTGCTCCCTGCGCGGTCGACGAGGACGGCGGCTCGCGCGAGCGCCGTTTTCGCTCTGTCGGCCAAGTGAGCCTGCTGGACTGGTCTGCCCATTTTCGATCCCGGTTCGGAGAAGTGCTGGCGCTAGCCGAGGTCGTCGCCTCTAGCAAGCTAGTTGCCTGTCGCGGCCGGATCTTCCGAGGACGGCACCACTACAGACGCCCGTCGTCCGCAAAGCGAGCGGCGTCTCTCACGTTCCGAACTACGTAGATATCCGCAGTGCGAACCCGATCTAAGCGCTCGTCTCGTCCGCCTAGCTGTTAGAGCCCACGGCGGTCGAGGCCCGCGGGGCCACGGTGGCGCTTGGCTGTCAGAGCCCGGCTACACGCCAGTGTGGCGTTCCGCTTGCCTCGAGCAACCGTGCGATTGTCGCGAGCTGTAGCGCGACGCCTTCGAGCGACAGCATGAGCTCTGCCGTCGGTGGCGTGGTGTTGCGGCTCATGAGCTGAAGCGTTCCGACCAGCCCCGCGCCGTCGTGAATGGGGACGAGGACCGCCGAGCCGATCCCTTCGCCGGCTGCGGCTCTGAGGAGGGCGTCCTCTGCCGTTTCGAGATCGACGAACGAGGTCGCGGGCGCCGGCGGTCGCCAAGCACCGCGTTCGTCCGGCAGCTTCGGCCGGTGCTGCCAAACCCAGGTCTCGAACGCGCTTGAGATGGTTGCCTCGGCGCCCCACATCGCGACGCATTGCATGAGCTTGCGTCGCCTGTCGGGGCTCCACGCCGCCACCGCGTCCCACTTGCCCTCGTGGCCAACGATTTTCACGGTTTGCTTCAGCGCCGTCCGCCAATCGTCGACCGCGGTGAGGGCGGCGGAGAGCGCACGTTGCGACACCGGTTGCCACACCGGAGATCCGAGTGCGGCCGGATGGAACTGCGCATCTTCTGTGTCGTGGTTGGATCCGCCGATCTCGGTGGCGCGAGCCTCGCTGTGCCCGCGCTCGAGTTCAGCTTGCGCCGCGCTGAGCTCCGCGCGCAGGGATTCGGCGGTGTCGCGCTCCGCCTCGGCCGCTGCAGAGGCAGCAGCCGCCTTCATCCGTTCCTCCTCGGCTGAGGCGGCGGCTTGGTCGGCGATGACGCGCTGGTCGTGCAAGGCCGCTTCCGCCCTCTCGGCACGCATCTGGGCGCGCTCGAGCTCCTCCGACGACGCTGGCGTCTGGCCCTCAGGTACCGGCGCGGCGTGCGGGATTCGCTCGAGCTCTGCATGTGCGGTCGCGAGTTCGCGACGCAATGCCTCGACGGTCTGCCTCTCAGCCGCGAGCAGGTCCGATGACTCACCCGCCTCGTGCTGGGCTCGCGATCGCTCGCGTTCGAGCTCCTCGCTCGTCGGTCGCTCTGCCAACTCGCGCCGTGCGCGCTCGAGCTCGGCTTGCAGGACGGCCAGTTCGGAATGCAGCCGTTCGCCGGGCTGGTGTTCGGCGGCGTGCTGCAGCTCGGCGTTCGTTGCGGCGAGCGCTGACATCTCCCGCCGCGCCCCCTCGGCGGAGGCCTCAGCCTGCTGCGCGCGCCCAAGCTGCTGCTCGGCCCGCGCGTGTTCCCATTCGGTCCGTGAGCGCTCTTGCTCGAGCTCCTTGGTGGTGGGTCGTTCCGCGAGCTCTCGCCGCGTCGCCTCGAGTTCGTCGCTCAGCTCGGTCAACTCGTCGCGCAACGAAGCCACGTGCTGCTTTTCCGCGGTCAAGGCGTCTGACGCTGCAGCGGCCTCCTCGTTACAACGACGAAGCTCTGAGCGAGCCTGCGCAAGGACTGACTTGGCCTCGGCCTCCGACATCTCGGCCCGCGCGCGGAGACGGGTCAGATCGGCGTTCGCTCGGTCGGCCCGGCGGCGCTCTTGCTCGAGCTCATCCTGAGTCGGCGCTTCAGCGGCCGCTTCGGACGCGGCGCGGCGAACGCGCCCTGCCTCCTCCTCAGCGGCGCGCAGCTCGTCACGCAGCGTCTCGACCGTTCGCTGCTCCCTGACCAGGGCCGCGCTCGTGCTCGCAACCTCAGCCTGCGCCTGCTCCGCAGCCAGTTTCGCTTTGTGGGCCTCGGCACGCTCGACCTCGAGCTGGGCAGGGGTCGGCGCTTCGCGCGCCGCGGCCTGAAGCCGCTCGAGCTGCTCGCGACTCGCTGCTAGCTCCGCGCGGAGAGTCTCGGCAATCTCATGCTCGTGGGCCAAGGCGTCGGCGGTCACACCTTCGGCGCGGTCGGCTCTGGACCGTTCGCTGTCTCGCTCCCTCTCAAGCTCGGTGGCGCGTCCGTCCGCTCGAGCCAGCGATTCCTCGAGCTCGGCGGTTCGCACCCGTTCTGCTGTGACGCTCCGGAGCAGTTCCTGAGCTCGTCGAGCGGACAGCACCGAGGCCTCGCGCAGCACGATTACCTGTCGCCGCTCCTCAGCCAGCTCCTGGTCGAGTCGTGCCGAGGTTTCAAGCGCGGCATCGAGCTCGCCGGCCAGGGCCGCAAACTGATCACCGTCCGCTTCGGTTGTGTCTCGCTCGGGACGCGGTCGCCCCGAGCGAGCCCCATCCGACGGGCCCAGGAGCTTCAACCCCCATTCAGCGATGAGCCCCGCACGAATCGCCGATTCATCGCTGCCGCGCCACCTCGCCAGCCGCATGAAGCGCCTGCACTCAGAGCGCGCCACCTCGGCTCGGGCAAGTGCCGCCGCAACCCCGCACAGGGCACTCGGCTTTCCATCCACGTCGCGCAGTGCGAAGCGCACCACCGCAAAAGCCGGAAGATCGCCGGCGGCGTCGACCATGTACTCGAGCTCCAGCGGCTCTTTTGCCGGCTTTCCAGTGCTCTGCGATCGCAGCCCCTCGATCGACTCACCAGGCTCAAGCTCCGAGTCGGTCTTGCCGCGCACGCGGTCAACGGAGGTGCGCAGCTGGTCAACGTACTCGCGGTTCACCCGAAGGTAACGCCCGTCCAGATCCTTGAGCCACACGATCGCAGGACTCGCCTCGATCGCCGCGTCGAGCAGCGGGTCAAGGCCATCATCGCCACCGTCACCGTCGTACGCCGGACGGACGATCGTAAGCAGCGCGCTCCTCTGTCCGCTTGCATCCGTGACCCCCGCGATCTCCAGCGTCGTCCAGCCGAGCATCGTGCTCGCATGAAACGCCTCCCCGCCGACGACCGTCTCGATCTCGCTCGCGTGAGCCAGCAGAAGCGCATCGACGTCCCCGCTGCAATCGACGAACAGGGCCGTCGCACGCTCCATCGCTCCCTCTGATCCGACAAGCGCGACTGCCGCCAAAGCTCGTTCGGAGATTGCGGCGGTCGTCTCGGCCCGATCCCTGGAAGGGACACCCACAACCCGAGGAGTCGACAACAAATGGCCCGACTGTCCGCGCGCACGAGACTCTCTGGACGGATTGGCACCGGAGACCGCCGCGCCCCTGGACGAATTGGCAGCGAAGAGCGCCGCGGAGCGCGTTGCACAGGCACCTCGCCTCGCGGCCGACGATGTCGACCACGTGGGTGACGCCGTCGCGCTCGATCAGGGTGACCCCGACGGACGGGCGGGCCGCGCCGGCTCATCGATCACGGCTCCGGGGTCGATCAGGACCTCGTCGATCGGCGGCCGACTCGGTTCGAGGCGACCCCCGAAGTACGGACTGCCGAGAGGCACTGCAGGGGTGATTTGCAGGGAGAAATCGGGGCGCCCAGATTTGCACCGGGGACCTCACCGACCCGAATTATGGGCGAAACCGCGGGGTGCTGGAAGAAATGCCTGGAAATTGAGAGGTTCGGGTGCGGGGTCACGTTCTCTCAGATACTCGGATTTTGCGGGGGATTGCCGGGGATTAGGCAGCGAGATCGAGTTGCTGCCCGACGCCGGCGCTGGCGACAGCACCGGGCCTGTCGGCTCGGTCGCGCGTGGTCGTCCGCGTGAGCGAGAAGGGCGACCGGGAGGACGAGCACTTTCACTCGCCCGAGGTGCAGATCGAGGCCACCAGGCGGTGGGCGGAGGACGCGGTGAGCGGCTTGCTGCCTCGCCGATTCCCGAGATCGACGTTAGCGGCAAGCTGCCGCTGTCCAAGCGCCCCGGCCTGTTGGCGGCGATCGAGATGATCGAGGCCGGCCAGGCCGACCAGCCCGTGGTGGCGTATTTCGATCGGCTGGTGCGCTCGCTCAAGGTCCAGCTGGAGGTGATCGAGCGCGTGGAGGGGCGGGCGGGGAGATCTTCGCGCTGCACCGACTCTCGCCCGGCACGGGCGATGTAGCGGTCTCGCGCCCGACGACGAGACGAGTGGTCGTCATCCGGAGCGACGACGCGATCAGCGGTGCTGCTGTCTGGCGCTCCAAGAACGGCCGCAGCGGATGACCCCGGTGAAGCTCGTCGGGCCGATAGGTCGTGAGCACGGCGATGCGATCGTGCCGCGCGTTGCGGACCAGGAAGGCAAGGAGATCCCGCGAGGACGGGTCGATCCAGTGCACGTCCTCGACGATCAACAGGACCGTCCGCTCCTGCGCGGCCCGCGCCAGCACCCGGTAGATGGCCTCGAACAACTGCTCGCGCTCACCCGCCTCAGACTCGCCCGTATCGACCGCGGGCCACAGCGTCGCCAGCGCCCCGCGTTGCGGCGCCTCCAGCCATTGAACGGACGAGGCGTCCTCCATAACCTCGCGCAGCGCCGAGATCACCGGCGCGAACGCCAGCTCTCCCTCGGCGAGCTCCACGCATTCACCGACCAGGACCCGGACGTCACGCCCCCGCGCCCTCTCCTCGAGCTCTGACACGAGCCGGCTCTTGCCGATCCCGGCTTCGCCTGTCACCAGCACCGCCCGGCCGCTGCCCGAAGCGGCGCGCGCCAGCAGTCGCTCGAGCGCGTCCAGCTCGGCCGCCCGGCCGACCAACAGCGGAGACGAGATACGCCCGACCATCAGCGACCCCACGCGGCAGTTGACCAGCCGCCGGTCAGGGTCAGCAGCAACCGTCGCAATCGCGTCACCGGTGTAGGCATAGACCCGTCGCACGCAGCCCCACGACCTCCGGGTCGAGAGCCGCCTTCCTCGGCGCACAGGAATCTTGGACGGCGCCGACCACGGTCACCTCACGCGGCCCGTCGAGCTCTGGGACTGCCCGAGGCGCAGACCGCTTCCGGCCCCCCGCGGGAGCTGCAGCCGCACCCGCCTTCGCTCATCTCGAGCATTTCCCTAGAGCCCTCAGGTCCCCCACTTTGGCACCACAGCAGGGCGCATGCGGCTATGCCCTCCTTTGCGCCCCACTCACATCTGTCGCCCTGGGCGGGGTCGTGCGAGGCACCAGAGCAAAGCAGGTGCCGCTGGTTGGATTGTGTGACGCGTTCCGATTCGTCGACTCCTGCGGAAGCGGCCGGAGGCGCCGTCTGCGCATGTCGTACTGGTCGTCCTCGTCCTTGCATAGCGGCATCTTGTTGTTGGCACGCGGCGGGGTGCCAACAACGTCTACCGGGGTCTCGACTGTCGCTCGCTCGAAGGAATCAGCTGGCTCTGCCGACGCTGACGATTAACTCGCAGGGTCCCTCGAACCCGTCGCTGGTATCGAACTGCGCAAGCTCGTGCTCGACCTCGCTCCACGCGTCCTCGCGCTCTGACTCGCTGAGGCCAGCCATCATCTGGTGTGGCGCCCCGAACGATTCGCGTTGGAATCGCACGCACTCCGTCGCCGATCGCATCCGCAGCGGCGCGTTATCGCGCCGCACTTCGATGTCGGAGAAGCCGGCCAACTCGTACGCTGCTTCGATCACGGCCAAAGTGCCGAAGCTAAATGGGCCGGGCTGACCGGGGAGCGGGGCGGGAAGCGCCGCGCGGCGACGGATGATCGATGCGGGGATCCAGAAGAACTGGTTGGCCGCAGGTGTCGAGTACACCACTCGGCGAGCCGCCCGCCCGGTTTCAATGCACGGCGCATGCCCCCGGAACGCCGCGCCCTGGTCGGGGAAGTAGATGAACCCGACGCGCAAGATGACAGCGTCGAAGGAACCCTCCACCACCTACGGCCGCTCGCCGTCCATCACCTTAGCGGTGACGTTTCGGACGCCGGCGTCGGTACCTGCGCGCTGGGCGAACTCAAGAATGTTCTCTGAGAGGTTGGTCGCGAGCACGGAGCCCTTTGGGCCGACGCGGCGGGCGGCCGCGATGGTTTGGGCGCCGGCGGCGATGTCGAGCACCCGGCTGCCGGCTCGATACGCGCGATGTCGAGCGTCAGCTCGGTCGCCTCTCCGAGCCAGTTCTCGGGCGTTGGGCCCCACCGGTACCGGGGCTCCGCTGCGGTCTGCCATTGCTCGCGGGTGGTGCACTTGCACGCAGCCGGGTCAAAGGTTGTTGTGCTCACCTTCGTAGCTCCGATCGTGTGCTCGTGGTGTCTTGCAGTTACGTGATGAAGACCGCCGCCGATCGCCTTTCTCGGCCGTCGCGGCGGTCCTCATTCGTTTCACGCGATGACTGCTGGTTTGCGCGCGCGCCGCTGCCGACGGCCGGCGACAGTGCCGCCGATACCGATCAGGATCAGCGAGGTCGCGGCCCCGCCCGCGGCGAGGTAGCCCCAGTCGGAGCCGCTGCCGCTGTTGTGGTGGATGGCTGCTTGGGCGGGCGGCTGCGCGTTCGCGCCGGCCGGCCCAAACTCGTCGAGCGTGTTGGGCATGCCGGCGGCCGGAGCAGCTGTCGCGAGCGCCAGCGCCAGCGCGGCGATCCCACTAGTGGTGCGTTTGTGCGCGTGAAGCATGTGAGCTCCTTCTTCGAGGCAGGCCAAGTTGACCCGCGCGGTCTCGGTTGATGACCGGGGTGGACGAAGATCGGGGGTGTCGCCGCTGGTTAGGCTGTCTCGGGCTGGGGGAGGCGGCGCGCGAATGGATTGGCGACCCAGCGCCTCACGGGTCGCGGAGCCGCGGCCTTGGCGGCGTCGCGGTCCCGATCGGCCTCGCGGAGCAGGTCGTTGATGTGTTCGCGGGCGGCGAGGTAGGTGACGGTGCTGGCGGTCATGGTCTCCTCCGGTTCGTTGAAATGACCTGCCGTCAAGCTACGTTTAAGCCCCTGCTTCACACATCGGGCACATGCCCAATTCGGAGCCTTAAATGATGGCCCAGGCGCACCGAGCGTTGCTCGATCCGGGCCAGGTCGGTCAGCCAATCCGACGCGGCGATTCAGATCCGTGGGCGATCGCTGTGGACTCGCTGGGTGAGAGCCCCCTCTTCTACCGGTCCGATGCGAGGAGAATCGTCGAGCCGGGCATTGCAGTAAACATGTGTCGGACCGCCGTTCTCGAGCGCGGCGAGACCCCCGGACGACGTCGTCGCAGTGAACGAGCAGCACACGGCATCCGACCAACGGCGAACTGGTCCGGTGCGTCGTGCCGGCGCGACCGTCGTGGCTGACGAGTGAGCTACCCTGGGGGGCGATCGAACGGTGCCCGGACGAATCGTAAGCCCGCTGTTCGTCGGCCGACGGGAGGAGCTAGCGGCGCTGCAGGGCGTCTTGGACCAAGCGGTCGCTGGACACGCGGCGACGGTCTTGATCGCCGGCGACGCCGGGGTGGGGAAGACGCGCCTGATCGACGAATTCCGAAGGCGCGTAACGGCGGGCGCCGTCCGTTGGATGCATGGAGATTGCGTTCCGATGGGGGAGCACCAGCTGCCGTACGCGCCGATTACGGGGGCGCTGCGGAACCTCTCTCACGGTTCCGACGAGGATCGCGCGCGACTCGATACCCCCGAGTTCGCGCGACTGCTGCCGGAGCTTGGGCTCAAAGCCGCCGATCAGCCACCGTCAGTCCAGGACTCGTTGGCCCAAGCCCGCCTGTTCGAGCGACTCCTGACCCTGCTAGCGACGCTCGGCGCCGAACGTCCTGTGCTGTTTTCGGTGGAGGATGTCCATTGGGCCGATCAGTCGACTCGGGACTTCCTGTCGTTCCTGATCCGGAACGCCCGCACCGAGCATGTCGCCGTTATTTGCACGTACCGCACCGACGAGCTGCACCGCCAGCATCCGTTGCGCCCATTTCTCGTCGAGCATCAGCGACTCGCGGCGGTCCAGACGCTCCAGTTGCGCCCGTTCTCCCGTTCAGATCTCGAAGCGCAGCTCGAGGGCATCATCGGCGCCCCGCCAGAGCTTAAGCTGGCGGAGCGGGTCTACGAGCGCTCCGAGGGCAATGCTTTCTTCGCCGAGGAATTACTCGCATCTGCCCGAACCGGCCACGCGTCGCTCCCAAGCACGGTACGAGACGCCCTGAGCCTGCGGATCGAACGGTTGTCCGAGCCAACACAGCGGGTGCTGCGGGTGATGGCAGCGTGTGGACGCACGACACGGCAGGCGCTGCTCGCGGCCGTCGCGCAGCGGGCAGAGGCCGACCTCGAGGATTCGTTGCGCGAGGCGCTGTCGGCCCAGGTCCTGACCCAAGACGCTGATACCGGCACCTTGGCATTTCGCCATGCGCTGCTGCGCGAGACCGTATACGCGGACCTTGTGCCGGGTGAGCGGGCGCGACTGCATCTCGCGCTCGCCGAGACGATTTCGGCGGACCGCCGGTTAGCCGAGCCGACCGGCAGTAGCGCCGCGGAGCTGGCGTTTCATTGGCGCGCGGCAAACCGCCCTACCGCCGCTCTCGCAGCGTCGATCGAGGCCGGCACACAAGCGGAGGGCACCTATGCATCAGCTGAGGCAAGCGGGCACTTCGAGCGCGCGCTGGAGCTATGGGAGGAGGTTGACGATCCGGAGCGTCACGCGGGCATGGGAAGGGCCGACGTCCTCCTGCGCGCCACGAGAAACGCGTTGACCAGCGGGCAGACCGACCGGGCTGTGGCGCTCGCACGCAACGCGATCGCCAGCATCGATGCGGCCTCCCGACCAGCCACCGCGGGATTGGCTCGGGGGTTGCTGGGTCGCTGTCTGTGGGAATCGGGCGAACCCGATGAGGCGCTCGCAGAGTATCGCCAAGCCGTCGAGCTCCTCCCGGCGGAGCCGCTTAGCGCCGAACGAGCGAGAGTGCTGGCGGGGCTCGGCATGATCCTCATGATGCGGGGCCGCGCGCGGGAGTCCCGGTCATTGTGCGAAGAGGCGATCGCGATCGCACGTCGCGTCGGAGCGCTCGCCGAAGAAAGTCACGCGCTCTGCACGCTCGGGTCCGATCTGTGCGATCTCGGCGACCGGGCCCAAGGAATAGAACACCTGCGAAAGGCGAAGTCGATCGCCGAGCAGTGCAACTCCGCCGAGGTCGTGCCCCGCGCGTATCAGAACCTAGCCGACGCCCTCGCTCAGGCTGGACGCCTCGACGAAGCCGTGGAACTCGGGATCGAGGGCGCCGAGCAGGACCGGAAGCTTGGAGATCTGCGCCACGCCGCGCATCTGATCGGAGACGTGACGACGTGGCTCGTCCGCCTCGGAAGGCTGGACGACGCCGAGGCGATCGCAGCTCGCGCCCTCGGGGACCACTCGCAGGGCCTCCCCGCGGCGATGCTCCTCAGCGCTCGAGCGGAGGTGGCGATTCAGCGAGGAGAGCCTGACATCGCCGAGCGCGCACTCGCGAGCGCCCGTCAAGCGGCAGGCTCAACCCACGACTCGATGCACCTCGGGATCCTTACCGACCGACCGGCGCTGCTTGCACTCCTTCGCGGCGATCCCGATGCGGCGGCGAAGTTCGTCGATACCGCCGTTTCCCGGATGGATGAGGACGAGCTGGTGATGTATACCTCAAGGACCTACGCGGTCGGGCTGCGCGCCCAGGCCGACCGCGCCGTCCGTGCCCACTCGCTTCGCGACAGCTGCACGGCGGCAGATGCGGAGCGGGCAGGAGCGGCCTTGCTCGCGCGCCTCGAGAAGTTGATCGCACCCGATCGCTGGATCGCCTCGCCACCCCCTGAGTCCGCCGCCTACGGTGCGCTTGCGGCCGCCGAGCACGCGCGGCTCCGAGGCAAGGACGACGCCTCAACCTGGAACGCGGTCGCGGCGCATTGGACGCAGCTCGGATACCCGCTCGAGCTCGCCTACGCTCGCTGGCGCCAAGCCGAAGCCGCCCTAGCAGCCGGCACCGCCCAGGAGGTCCCCGAGAAGCTGCTGCAGGAAGCCGCCGAGATCGCCGAGTCAACCGGTGCTCGATGGCTCGCCGACGAGATGAGAGTGCTCGCCCGCAACGCGAGAATCGACATCGCGAAGATCTGCGCCACGGACACCACGCAACCCCCGTCGCCGGAAGCCGCCCAACTCGGGCTCACAGACCGCGAGCTCGAGGTACTGGCGCTGCTCGCAGATGGCCACACGAATCCCCAAATCGCAAAGGCCCTGTTCATCTCGCCAAAGACCGCGAGCGCTCACGTCTCTCACATACTCTCCAAGCTCGATGTGAAGACTCGGGTCGAGGCGGCCACCACCGCCCATCGTCTCGGGCTGATGACCCATGCGCGCGCGATCTACGAAGGCAGGGGCTCAGGACCCCGTCCGTAGCCGAGCAACCGGCGGTCCAAGCACCCGGGCGTTCGTGGACCTCAGTACAAGCGACCAAGCCGAGACGTGGCCTGAAGAGGCTTCAGTTGGTTGATCCCCTCGTCCTCCACTCACGCCCCGACCGGGCGTCCCCATCCCATCCTCAACAGAGCTCAATCCCGGAGGGCGCCGAACCATCTCGATAGGACGAGCTTCGGCAGTCCGCTCGAGCGCTACGGCAAGATGATCGATTTCCCGAGCGAGCGCCGGCCGAGATGGCGGTCGGCGTTGTTGGCACCCCGCCGCGCCGCCAGCAGATGCCGCTGATGCTAGCGACGACGACGAGCAGCGGCGTGCTGCTGCTGCCCCGCATCACTACGTTGCGGAAGTGCGACCGGGATGTGCCCGAAGCTCACCAGCCGGCGTCGTCGGCCCCGCTTTCCTTGGATCTGCTCCGACCGTGGCAACGGTCTTGCGAACCTGCATCGCGCTCGTTGCAGGTGAGCGGACACCGTCGCCTCCGCCCCGCGTTCCGACGCTAGTGAGGCTCGGTCAGAGCTTCAGCCATCGCCCGGGTCCGCCTCCAGGACCACATCCAATCGTCCTCGGAGCACAACCTGACGCCACGACGGCCCGTCGCGGCCAACACGTGCTTCGACAGTGGTTCCGAGTGCGTCGATGGTCGTCATCGTCGCTGATCGTTGGGACGACGACGACTCGTCTCGTCGTCGAGCGCGAGACCGCTGCATCGCCCAGGTGCTGGACAGCCAGTCAGAGTGCAAAGGAGATGGTCCGTCGTGGGAGGGTTCTCCGCTGGGTGCCGTTGCGGGCGCGTGACCCGGAACTCGCGACCGCCTGCCTTGGCCTCCCGTTCCGGCGTGGGCGGCAGGACGCTCGGCGCGGAGGTTCGATCAAGCGACGGCTCCGACCTTTGGTTCCACCGGAGGAGCGCCCGGCCGAGACTGGGAACGTCGAGCGGGGTAGCGAGACAGCAGGCGGTCCGGACATTTCGGAAAATCGGAGATGAGCCTGATGCAGCCTTGCCCGCTATGCGGAACGTGTCAGTTCGTATCACCCTTAGCGTCAGTGAAGCTCGAGCCCGAGTCTCCGTTTGCGTCTCTGCCGAAGCGTGCCGGCCGTGGATGATCGAAGGCAACCTCAACGTCAGTTGGGACGAGAGACCGCACGAGGATGTTTCCGCCGTCAGCTCGAACGATGAGTGGCTTGGTACCCGAGAGGCGACCGCCGCCGGCGGTTCAAGGAGGAGCGTGCTGCGCTTGATGTGGTCACTCTGGCCGAGCGCCTGGAAGGCGGCGAAGCCGAACGCGTGCGCGTCAAGGACGTCGAAACTGTCACCTTGGCACAGAGGATGCTGCTGCTTGCGGTCGACCTCGATCCGAGAGTCGTGCTCGCAACACCCCGCGACATGAGGGGCCAGACTAACGACGTCGAACGCGACCGCCGCGCGCGCTTGCAGGAGCGGTTCAGGCAGGAGTTCGCGGATACTGGCGTTGAGCTTCCCGAACCAGCCGCTGTGTACGGCCGCCCTGGCTGGATTCGCCGGTCCGGGTGGCGGGTCTCATTTGTGTGGGGCGATGATTCGCAGTACCTCGAGTACGAGGCCAGCTGGGGTCTCGCCGGAGACCAGATCCACCGCCGGATGTGGGCTGACGGCCGTACCGAGGAACTCGACGCCATCAACGAGTTCGCGGTCGCGGCGATCGAGGCGGACGTCGCCGCCGCGATCGATGAGACCGGTAGCTACAACCGCGGTATCGAGCCCGCTCTCACAGCCCGCGGGCTCTTCCCCTCGCCCCACATCTCCCTCCAGCACGAAGCCTGGTCCGAGCGAGACCTCTGGTCCGGTCTCGAGCTCACCCCCAACGCGCTGCGCGCAATCGCCAGCGAAAAGGCCGCCAGCATGATCGACTCGGCGCTCCCCGAGCCCTGGTTCCTCGAGAGCAACATCGAGATCGCGCTGCTCGCAGCCATCGGCGATCTCGCCGACCCCCGCTCTGCTTGGCGCCCGCAAGCGAGAGTTCGACATCCCTGGTTGGACCGGAGACCTCAGAGGCATCGACCTCTGCACCCGCTCAGCCTTGCGTCCTCGGCTCTACCCACTGTCCATTGTCGCTACCCTGCAAGGCGCTCGTGACCCAAAGCGTGTCATCACCATCGAGGAATACTTGGCCATTGATGGCCAAGTCCTCATTTGCATTCGTCGCCGACACTTTGGTGATGATCAATGGGTACACATCACCGCTCTCGGCGGGGTTACCCATATGCACTACTGTCCCCGTGTGCTGGTGAACGACACGCGACTCGTCAGCATGTCTACGACGTCGGTTGATCGCCTCTGCGTCCTCGGCAGTTAGCTTGTAGTGAACGATTTGCCCAATTGTCGGCATCACGCTTATCCTCCGAATGTTGAACGCTGGACCGGCCGATCGATGCCTCGATCGCGGTGGGAAACGATGGTATCGGGCGAAAGGTACCTCTAGCTCACGATCCGCAGCGGCTTACTGGAAACCGAGAGCTACTCCGCCCGTCGAACAGCGATGTCCCAACTCACGTTGGCTCGCACGATGCCGATCGGCGGAAGAACAACCCTCCGCAGCATCGAGCCGATCGGTGGACCCGAGAGTCTCAACAGGGTCGCCTCGCGACTCCGGTCGTTGGTGTGGACAGTCATCACGTCCGGCAGTAGCCCGCTCAGCTGAAAGCGGTAGCTTTCCGTCGCCCGCGGAACTAGCGGGCGCGTCGCCTAGGCTTCCGCTTCGTGGCCGCGACGACGACAAGCGCCAGCGTGGTTACGACCACCGTCGCGTCTTCGCAGGCCCGGTGATTCGTGGAAGCAGCAACAAGGCACCGATGGACCAGGTGGCCGCTTGTGCTCAAAGGCAGCGGGATCGTCGAGACTGCAGTCGATCAAAGGGACCGCTGTGGCGACGGCTTCGGGACCGGTTCGCCGGCCTGCCCCGAGTCGGAAGCGGTCACGCTGGTACGACGTAGGGGAAGTTGCTGTCTCGTAGATGCTTGGACACGGACGGCTTGAGCCCCGAGGGCACAGCTGTGGCGGCGACGAGGGACAGCATTGCTTCGGGTGCGTTGTCGGCCAGCGTTCGCCCGTTGAACCCGGCGAAGCTGTACGTCGCGGGCGTTCCCACTACGTAGGGCAAGACGTCAGGGAAGAGTTGCCGGGCAACTGTCTCGCCGTAGCCCTGGGGGTCATCCGAGGTCCGGCTGGCCGATACCTCGGCGGCGATCTGGTCTCCGATGTACTTCCCGTCGGCGTCGAAGTCTTCCGATGGGTGCCTGGTGTTAGCGGGGTTGTCAAATTTGGTGTCGTCGGGCCAGAAGATCGGCCACATCATTGGGTGTCCGGCACGGTTTATCTGCCGCCACCCACCCGCGTCCGTGGCGAGCTTCGTGGCGCACCAGACGCCGACCTTTGCACCGGGCCAGAGCTTTGGATTATCGTGGGGGACCTCCAGCACGATGGATTCGACGGTCGTGTTGGCGAAGCTGTTCTGCGCGTCCTCGGGGCGCCACCCCGACAGGTCCACAGCGGTCCCGTTCCTCACTGGGGCGTTGACCATCGCGAGGAGCGACAGGTCGATGTAGAAGGGGTCGCCGATGCGTCCTGCCCATATGCGGATGCCATCCGCATCGCCCGGCTCGCCCGTCTGGCCTTCGAGCAGGAGTTCGCCGGTTGCCGAGTCCTCGCGTGCCTCGTCGCCGGTAAGAGCGTGAACTTGTAGGGCCTGTCGTCCGTCGGAGTTCGGTTCGCCGAACGACACCCGGTAGGTGAGGTCTTCGAAATCGGCTCCGTCGAAGTGGACTTTGAACTCGTAGCGAGCCTCGTGGTGGAACCCTGGTTGGACGTCGGGTCCGGTGATGGTTGAGTTGACGTCCATCACGAACACCGTGCTGCCGTTGCTTCGGAAGAGGTACAGGTCGTCGATATAGAGCTGCCCGTTCTGGGCTGCGAGCGGCGTGTCAAGGTGATGGGACACAGGGCCGTCCTTCCTTTCCGTTGATGCGGCACGATTGGCTCGGCTGAGCCAGCTGCAGCGGCGGCGACCTCCGGGCCGCCTCCAGTGGTCGGGGAATAGGTGTCCCGCGGATCAGAGCCGGCTGGGCTACGGACAGCCCCACAGCCCCCGCACCGCCACCCCGAACTTCAGCTCGTGCGCGACGAAGAGTGCAGTCGGCATTGATCCGGCCCCCGGGAAGCCCACGGTCCACGTCGATGATCGTAACCAGCACAGCGGGGGCGGTCTAGGCAGGATCACCCACCCTAGCGCGACGCGACCGGCGTCTCGGCCCAGCGCGCCGACGGCCGATCCGCCGGAAATCGGCGCTTAACGCCTCAGTCAGGCGAGACCCGCGTCAACAACTCGTAGCGGCGCTTCTGCTCCGTCGCCGCTCGAGAACTCAGCCGAGGGCTTCCGCTCCGGCCGGCCGCAGGCAGGAGGACGAGCCTCACCGCGGCCGGTTCCCGACGCCGAAGGTGGCTGGTGGTTCGTAGATGCGGGTGCGTGGGCGCTGCTAGATGCTTGTGAGCGGAGCGCTGGTGCTACTCGTGGAGCTTGACCGGATGCCCTTCAAACGACTCGATTCGCTCCGCGGCTGTATCGAGCAACTTGTGCGCGAGGTCCGAGAGAGCGCGCGCTGCAGCCAGGTCTTGACCGATCACCGGCACGCTTGGATCTTGGGGCGCTCGCTTGGCCTGGCCGAAGCCATGCAACCTCTGGCTCGCAAGCTCGAGGACCGCATTCGCCCGCGTCCGGTCCGCGTCCTCTGTGAACGAGATTTCCACTCGCCAATTCTGCTCTGGCTCTGACATGTAGCACCTCCTTCGAGGCGGTGATGATTTCCGAGCATCGTCCCACCGCGACATCCGCGAGGGAAGAGCAGTGAGACTACGTGATCCACTAGATGCTGCGCGACAAGAGGCCTGCTGGTGATCTCGAGCCGACGAAGGACCTTGCGACGATCAAGGATTGACCAGCCTTGGCACGTCGGCGATCGAGTTGGCCACGGCGGTCGGTTGCACACCGGATTCCCGCAACCGCTCCTCGCGGTACTTGCCGGTTCGTACGAGGATCGCGGCGAGGCCAGGTTGTAGCGCTCCGCCGAGGTCAGATTCGACATCGTCGCCGATCATCGCTGCCGCGCTCGCGCTTATCCCGAGTTCGGCAAGCACCCCGTCGAAGAAGCCGCGGGCCGGCTTGCCGACGACGTACGCCCGCCGACCGGTTGCAAATTGGCGACCTGGGGTCGGCATTCGGCTACTACGTGATCACCGCCTCGGCCTCATCGGCCTCCGCCAAGCCGGCGAAATCACGCTTGACCTCCTCGTTCATGATCAGGGCAACTCGCCGGTAACCGTGCTTGCGGCAGAGGTTGACCGCCAGTGCCGCAGGGGTCACGAGCTCGCGCTCCGCGACCGGTAAGCCGAGGCGAGAAGCTTCTCAAGCGTGCTATCGCGCGAGCGGGCAGTCGTGTTCGTGACATACCGCAGCGCCAGCCCGAGATCACAGAAACGCTCGATGGCTTCCCCTGGCGCCGTCTACAACCTCCTCCTCGACGTACAGCATCCCGTCGAGATCGATCAAGATCGCTTCTAGCCGTTCGAACACGCGCCAAAGATCGCAGATCACGCGCAGCTGTAAGTCCGGCACCACCACGATCAGGGCCGGGGCCACTGCAAGTTGCCGCTCCCAAAAGCAGCGACCCGCAGCGCAGGGTTAGGCCGCGCCGCTCCGTCCGCGTGTAAGCATCCACCCAATACGAGCCGCTCTGCGGCTGTGGAGGGTCGCCCGCGCGACTGAATAAGGAGGATGAACTTTGGCCATCAAGCTTCATCGCTGCTCGATTATGTGGCTCAAGATCGGCAATCACCGATGCTGGAGGGTTCAGAAGGCGCTGGATCAGCAAGGGATCGAATACGAGGTCGTGACGGGGCTGATGACCCGCGGCAAGCGCGGCGATCTCGAGAAGCTCAGCGGCCAGTAGCTGTACCCCGTCATCGAGTTTGAGGACGGCACGACCTACCGCGCGCAGTCCAAAGAGATGGCGGCCCGGATCGGCGCGCGCAAGCTCGGCTCGGCAGTAACGGAGCAGAAGTGCGAGGGCGACGGCTAGTCCCGACGAGGACGCCCAGTGGTTCGTGAGGCCACGGACGCGTGATTCAGGCTGAGCGAACGGTCGCACGCCTAGATCTTGGCGGCAGCGACAGCCGCCCGGGGGTTGCTGGATTGCCGATCCCGAGCAGGCGCCACGAAGTCGTGCCTAGTATAGGCAAGGGCCTACTCAGGTCCGGCGCGAGCCTCGATCCTCGGCTGTTGCTCGGCCAGCGAAGCGATCATCTCATCGCCGCCGCCACTTCCACTGCTGGAGGTCCTCTGAGGCAGGAGCCAGTTCGACGCCCACGCTGACCTGCGTTCGACCCGTGATCCCGGCCGCGTGCTGGCCGTCCGGCGTCACTCTACGGCCAGACGCTCGACTGGAGGCTCTCACGCGTGGCGACTGCCGTGCTGCCCGCACAACGATCAACAACCCCGACACGACGAGTGATGAGACAGGCCCGCGACCGGGCGCCTCGCGCTTCGCCCTTGGGCCACGAACCCAACTAAGGGCGGGTGTACGATACAGATATGGGCGCGACACCCCACGAGCGAGGGATCGATTTCCTCGAGATGGGCCGGGACGGGTGCATGCGACTGCTCGCCGCAGCCAGCGGCGGCGTTGGGCGCATCGGGCTCAGCGTGTCACCACCGACCATCCGCCCGGTCAACTACGCGTTCGATGATCAAACGCAATCCGTCGTGTTCCGCTCGGCGCTCGGCTCCCAGCTCCGCGAGGGCCTGAGCTCGGGAACCGCCGCGTTCGAGATCGACGGCACCGATCCCGTTGATCAGACCGGGTGGAGCGTGATCATCGTTGGCGAGGCCGAGGAAGTAACCGACCCGGCCGAGATCGAACGGCTCGAGGCCTTCGAGCTCGAGCCCTGGGCGCCCGGCGTAAAGACGCATTGGGTGAGGATCCGCGCGACTTCGGCTTCCGGACGTCGGATCGTTCACGACATCAACTACTACCTCTGACCCAGGCTCTAAGAGCTTGGTTCCTCGTGCGCGAGTGGTGTCACGGGCGCGATGGCTTTGCGATAGAGGCGTGCGTCGCAGCGCAGAATCTCGCGCTTGTGCATTCGACCCAGAAGAGGCGTCCGGATCGATGCCTACGAGACGGCCACGTGCGACGATCTCCAACGCTCTCGCGGGCCCCGATCCTCGCTTCCGCTTTGTCGCCCCGCGGCAGTGTCACTCGGACTGCCCCTCTCGGCACGGAGCGGTAGCCACGCCCGCATGGCACGCCGCCGCCATAGTCTCCGCGTCGCCCATATTGGCGCCGTCAATTGGTCCTCAGCACCTCCAGCGTCTGGTCCGGTCGAATCCGGGCACTTCTCACGCAGCATCTTGCCTTTCGCTACGCGACCTTTGCCTCGACGATCCATTCGTCGGCCGGATCTGACATGACGGCCGAATTAGGTCCGATCACGGCGGCGACCACGAGGTCGATCGCCTGCGCTTGCGCGCGTGCGAGCGCGATCCGTTCGGCTGTCCCGACGTTGCCCGCGGAGATGTTGTCGTGCCACGGTGCGTGCGTCCGGCGATCGAGGCCGACAATGAGATAAATCACGACTGCTCCCTTCGTTGCGCTTCCGATGTCGACCTGTCGAGGGGTCGGGTAGTGGCCGAATCTGGGAACCTGCGGCCGCCGACCGATGGGCGTGGATGCGGCACCCCATCGAACCGGCGGCCCACGGACGTCCGCTGCGGCGGCTCGCCTTCCTACGCGCGCGTGATCGACTGCTCGGCAGTGGGCCCCGGCGACAAGCGTGATGCTGCAGTTCGGACCACTTGACGGCGGATGCGCCGCGGTGTGTTCGTCACGATGCCGTACGCCAGCGATCCGACAATCCCAACTACGACTAGCGCACTTAACACGACGTTGGCGAGAATGACGGCGACCATGGTTACTCCCATGTAGGTGGTTGACGGGAACGACCCGGGCGGACTGACCGCTCAGTACGTACGATCGTCTCGCTCACTGGACTGCTCGTCGACGTCGGTCGAACCACTCGGAATGAGTCGTTCGACACAGACGGGGTACAGCGCCCCGGCACAGCGCCGGCCATGCTCGCGATGAGGCGCCCAACCCACGCGGCGCCGCGTCGAGCCGCAGGGCTTCCGGCGTTCGGGACCCTGAAGAGACCAACGCGCAACCGTCCCCGCTCCGCGCGGTACGCACACGTCGCGGTCGGCGCATATGGGAGGGAGAAGCCCGCCGGGGCGCGATACTCCGCCGATAGGGTGCTGTGTCCCAAGGCCGGCAGGAGCTCGCAGGGTGGAGACACGCGATGTGCCGGTGCCTGGTCGGGTCCCCTGATCACCGTCGTTGCAGGATCACGTCATCATCGCGTGGTCAATGATCGCCTCGCGAACCCGCTCGGACAGCCCGGCGTTCTCGTCTGCTCTCGACTTCGTGAGGTTGTGCGAGGCAGTCGTCGCCTCGTCGCTACGGCGAAGCCGGAAGCCCGACACGTGTCCGGGCATGCTCGTGTCATTGAGACCGACGTCCGGCCCGGGGCGGGGTCGGACTCGGCCTCTTCTCCGGGACGACCCGGGTGGGCCTTCCCGGTTTGATCGTTGGTTACCGGCTCAGCGATCGCGGCGCGGAACTCGCCGGAGGAGTGGCTGGCCTACCGACCGTAATCTGCGTGTAGGTGATCGGGTCCGAGGAACTTGCCGCCGGACACGCTTGAGTCCGGGCGCCAGTCGGCTGCATCATCGGGTGCGGCGTCGCGTTGATCGTGGCTGCCCGAGCACTCATGCCGCCAGTGTTGGAGGCGGTGCTCGAGGTCGCGATCGTGACGCGACGACCGTGACGAGGCCGATGGCCACGAGCAGCGCGCCGACTATGTGGCGGGGTCGCACGCGCCGCGGCGACGCGAGGCGATCGGTTGTTGCTGTAGAGATGGACATGTCTGCTCTTGTGGATGGTCGCGCGAGGCGCGATTTGGTTGGCGGTGGTGTGGCAGTGACGTCGCTGTCTCCGGAACACTCGCACCGCCGGCAGGCCCCACCCACGTCGGTGGACACACCGTGAGTGAGTCCTTTGTTCACTTTCCACGGACAGTCGCTTCGACCGGAGAGACTGCCGGGCTGTCCGTCACGACTGCGACCGGCGAGCTTCTCGCTGCTGCACTACGGGAGTGGCAGATGCCCCAGGTGCTCAGGCCGGGCTGACAGATCTGTCTGTTGTTGCACAGGCTCAGGTGGCGTCCGGGAGCCTCGCGGGATGCCGGCTAACAGGAGACCCGAGCCGATCAGCCAGACGAACCAGATCACGAAACCCACGGTGTTCAGTGCCCCCCAAGCATCGAAGCTCAGTCCGGGCAGCGCGCTCACCAGGAACAGGATCCCGGCAGCGATCCCCGCCCAGCCGAGCACCCGTGGCCATCGCGGATCGGAAAGCATGAGCGCACCGGCGCCGAAGGCCCAGATGGCGCTGAACAAGGTGGCCAGATAGCGCCCGATCCCGACACCAAGGAGTTGGTGGTAGTTGGACCAGTCCTGCTCGATGACCCGCCGGAGTGCCGCGTCGCCCCGGATCCAGCGGGCTGCCATGTCCGGGTAGAGCCACACCCACTGCCCGACGTCCATGATCGTCATCAGTGCCGCGACGCCCCCGGCCGCGGCGATCATGGCGCCGATGCCACGCTCGCGCTCCGGGGCGACGACGGTGGGAAGCGCCACCGACACCGCAAGGAGCGCGCAGGCCGCCAGCGTGACCGCCACCCAGTAGACCTGCACCGCACCGGCCGCGTCGTGCACCTTGCGCAATACTTCTGCCGCGGGTTGGTCCATGACGGACGGATAGTCGAAGGTGAGGGCGAGCAGCCCGAAGGACACGCCCATCGCAAGCGGTGTCAGGACCGTCAATCCGCCGATCAGCCGCGCGGAGCCCCGCAGCGATCCCGTGTTCACGACGCTGCGAAGGCCGCCTCGCCGGCGCGAAGAGCGACCAGGTCTGTACGTGCGAACGTCGCCAAACCCTCGGCGCCCTGCGTGGTCGCCAGCCTCATGGCCTCGCTGAGTAGGCGCTCGGCTTCCTCCCGAGAGCCGCTTCGGGCCGCAATGGCGGCTCGGAGACGCATGTTCTCGCTCATGAAGAAGGTTTCGCCGATGCGCTCGGCGCGCGCTGCCATGTCGGCCGCGGCCCGCTCGGCGGCCGCCAGATCGCCCTTGGTGAGGTGGGCCAGCACCGGTGCCATCGCGAAGTACGTAGTCGCCGCTTGGGAGCCGAGCTGGTCCATGACGGCAACAGCGCCCTCGGCGAGCCCGAGCGCCCGGTCGGGCTCCCTGGTACTGAGGGCCCATGCGAGGTTGCATCGGCCCTGAGCGTCCCAGTGCGGCATCCCCTGCTCGCGGCCGAGCTCGATGGTGCGCTGCGCGTGGGCGGCACCCCGCTCCCAATCCCGCACGACGCAGAACGCTGAGGCCAGCACCGCATGGACGAAGCCCCAGGTGGACGGCTGATTGAGGCGTTCGCACAGTTCGATCGCCTTCTGCGAGAAGACTTCCAGCAGTTCGGCGTCATCGGTGTGGGCATGCACCCACGTCAGGAAGGCGAGCATCATCGCGCAGCCGTCCTGGCCCATGATCAGAGTCAGATCGCGGTGGGCCTCCTCGTCGTAGAGCTGGATCCCGGTCTCGTAGTGGTCCCTGGCGGCCTCGATGCCGCCCCGCATCAGCTTGCTGGTGCCCAGAGCGCAGTGGGCCGCCAACTCGATGTCCTGCCTGCCGGTGGCCAAGGCCAGCTTGAGCAGACGCAGTCCGGCGTCCTCGGCCTCTGGCAGGTGACTCGCGACCTCGTTGAAGGTCCAGAGGCCCCACAGAGCAGGAAATTGCAACTCGGGAGCGTTCGCGCCCGCACGGGTGCACGCTTCCAGCAGCGCCTGGTAGTTGGCTGCGGTCGCTTCTGATCCGAAGCCCGACGTCAGCATGAGCGGGAAGCCGTAGGTCGTGCGCAGGTCTATCTCCGCCATGACAGCCTGCTCGCTGGGGCTTCCGTTGGCCAAAAGCGCCAGGCCGCGCTCAAGCTGGTTCTTCGCTTCGAGCAATGCGAATCGGCTCACCGCCGCCTGTCCGGCCATGGTCCAGTAGACGGCCGACTCGAGGTTGCGGTGCCCCAACTCCAGATGCGCAGCCACAACCTCGGGGCGCTGGTCGCCTCGTTCGATCATCGCGTCGGCAATACGCGCGTTGACCTTCGAGCGCATCGCGCGCGTCATCGACTGCTCGGCCGCGTCGCGCAGGAGGCTGTGCTTGAACGTGTACTGGGCCCCGTCGCCGTGTCCCCGGACCCAAAGGTGACCCGCCGCAACCCGTGCCGCCAACTCCTCGGAGAGCCGGTAGGCGTCGGCGCGCTCCACCGTCGCAGCGAGCAGGCCGTAGGAGAACGTCCGCCCGATCGCGGCCGCGTGCTGGATGATCGAACGCGAACGTCCCACCCCGTCTAAGCGCGCCAGCAGCAGTTCATGCAGCGTCGGCGGCACGCTCTCCATCACTCGCGCGCTCGACTCATCCAGCGCGCCCGCCGCCAGGACCATCTGCGTGACCTGGGCCAGATACATCGGGTTGCCGTCAGCGCGGGCAACGATCGAATCGATGAGGTCCGGAGGCAGCCGCCCTTCCGGATCGAGCTCGCGGACGAATTTTGTCGCCTGGTCGTTGGCCAGAGGGTTGAGCACGACGGTCGAATCGGGTGACCACGGGGCGGCGAGCGGTTGACGGCCGGAAACGATGAGCAGCACGGCGCCGTCACGGATACGCGCGGATAGGAGTTCCAGCAGCTCGAGGGTGGATGAGTCCAGCCACTGAGACGCTTCGAGAACCATCGCTATGGGCGTCCTCGCCGAGGACCGGATCAGAAGCTCAGCGACGAGGTGAAGAGTCCGCTGGCGAGCGACCTGGGGTGACAGCGGCAGGCCCGAAACACCGGGAGACTGGGGGATGCCCATCAGCTGGACGACCAGGCCCATCGCCTCATCACCGTCGACCATCAGGCCGTCCAGGGCAGCCCTGAGCTCCGCGGCGGTCGGGTGCTGCGAGATGCCCAGGAGGTCCGGCAGGATCTCACGGATCGGATAAAGCGGAGTGTCCACGGTGAACGACGAGCCGCGAGCATGTAGCCACCTCAGCTCTCCCGTCACCCGGGCGCGCAGCTCGCGCACGAGGCGTGACTTGCCCAGGCCCGCCTCTGCCGCGAGCACGACGATCCGTCCGTGGCCGTCGGTGGCCTCACGCCACCGCAGCAGGATGAGTTCGAGTTCCGGTTCCCTGCCGATCAGCGGCAGGCTTGCTCCCGACGCTGACTCGACAATCTCCGCGGCCCGGCGCGTGCGCTGCAACCGATATACGTGGGTCGTCCCGCCAATGCCGCGGAGTTGTTCCTCCCCGAGGTCGGCGAATTCGAACTGTTCGTCGACCAGGACGTGGGTGGCGGCCGAGATCACCACAGAGCCAGGTTCGGCGAGTGTTTGAAGTCGAGCGGCGAGGTTCAGCGACTCACCCATCGCCATGATCTCGCGGTGCTCGGTGCCGACGACGTCGAGTAGGGCCGTTCCGGTGTGGATACCGACCCTCGCGGTCAGATTGATCGGTCCCAGGCCCGAAAACGAGATGTCCAGCTGCTCGACGGCCTCGACGACGGCCAGGCCGGTCATGCACGCCCGCCAGGCGTCGTTCTCCTGGGTGCGCGGGTACCCGAAGTAGGCAAGCACCCCGTCGCCGACGACGCGGGCGAGGTGTCCGCCGTGTTCGTGGATGACCGCCTCGACGGTCGACACGTATTGCGCGATCACCTCGCCGAACTCTTCGGCATCGATCCCGCTGGAGATCACCGTGGATCCGACGAGATCGGCGAACATCACCGTCAGCTCGCGTCGTTCCTTGGTGTGCGAACCGGGATGAGTCCCGGCCTCCTCGTCCCTCTTCGCGCGCAACCCAGAGCCGCACTGCGCACAGAAGTTGGCGGTGGCCGCGTTCTCGGCCCCGCAGTCGCCGCAGACGGTCTGCTGCGCGGCGCCGCACTGGGCACAGAAGCGAGCTCCCTCCGGCAGGGGGGCCTCGCAGATCGCGCACCGGATCCCGTCGCTCACGGCGGGTCTGCCGACAGCCTTCCCGCGGCCAGCGCTTCGAGCTGCTGGTCGGTGAACTTGACATCGGCAGCCGGCGCTTCGAGCTCCTGAGCAGTGAAGGGGGCATTGTGGAGCGCCTCGCACTGCTGGCGACTGCGGAAATAGGCGAGTATCAGCCGCATCCGCTGCTCATATACGCCCCAGTTCGACGCAGCCGTTCCGACGACGACCCGGCGCTGGATCGGCTCGGCCGCTCGCTGGATTGGGGCGGCCATTCGCTTGAATCGGTTGTCCGATTTGGACCAATCCCGGTAATAGGTATTCCAGACATCGGAGAGTTCGCGCTCGACCTCGAGGTCAGCGAGCGCGGCCGGATAGAGGGGGCCGTCCTTCTCCGCCCGGATGTCCTGTCCAAGACGGATGATCTCGTCCGGGAGGGGCATCGTCATCATATTCTGCGAGCTCCATTCAGCCGCGACCCGCCGTGCGGCCTTCGCGACCACGCGGCCAACTATGAGGATCACCCGGTTCAAGGCCCCTTGCGTCTCGCGCACGGGATAGGCGTCCGAACGCAGCTCGGGGATGAACACGTCGTCGATCGCCGTGCCCAGGGCCTTCTCGATGTAATCCTGAAGGCGCAGCTGCTCATGCTGCCCGCCGTAGGCGCTGGCCAGCAGCATCAGCCGCGCCTTCTCGTCGTCTTCGTGGCTGAGCGCCGCCCGGCGGAGGGTGCGGAGCATGTCCTTCAGCCACCCCTGGCCACCACGCGGCTCGCTCTTGATCGACTCGGTGGCATGGTCGACAGTGACCGTGTCCGGTAGGGTCGGCCCATCGCGATACTTCGCCAGCAGCTCGGCCAGCCGCTCCTCTCCGAAGTCGCGGTCGCCGAACGCCTCGATGAAGTCAACCAGGCTGCCGGCGAGCTCGGCGAACACGACACGGTTGCCCTCCCCGATGTACAGGGCGGTGTGGACCGAGATCCGTGCGAACGCCGCGGCCGCCGAGCGCAACGGGTGTAGCACCATGTCCGAAAGCCCCGTCAGGAGTTCCTCCGCCTCGTCGCCCGTCGCTTCCGCGTGGTACGCCAGCTCAGGGTGACGTTTCAAGGTGAGTTGGAGGACCCGTGGCAGCTCCTGACCGCGAATGAACGTGCCCGCGGTTTTTGAGGCCCAGCAGCCAAACGTCGCCCAGCTGGCGTCCTTGCATCCGATGATCTCGCACATCTGCTGCGAGACGTCGTGGTAGCACTGCGTGATGTACAGGTTCCGCATGACGACGTCATCGCGCATGCTCGCTATATCTTTCACCCGCGCGCGAGTGATCCCCGTCGGGCCTACCGTCGTCATGCCGCTCTCCACAGGTCGGCTCCTGACGAATCGTCCTCGGACAATCTAAACCGATCCGGGGAGAGGGGAACGATCCGGCCGGCATCGGTTGCGTCGCGGCGTCCCAAGCCGCGGACGTTCCTGTGGCGGTCCGTAGCCAGCACGACGGCCGCAGCAGCCGTGGAAGCCTGATGGAGGCGTGCGGCGCCTGACGAGGCATCAATCGCCACTCGCCCAAGACGCACAGCGGCATGCACAGCCAGTCTGACCAGCCGCAACGCCCGGAAGGACTCAAACGCTTCGAGCGCTCGCGTCGCTGCTCAGTTCGACGATCAGCAAGAGCTACGAACCGGCCACGGGGTGCGCGCGCCGCTTCCGGTTCGCGGCCACGGAGCACGAGCTGACCTCGGGCTCGAGATTTGATCGCGGACGTGCGGCGCGGGATCAACCGCGCTCCTGCTCGGCCACCAAGAGCCACGAAGTAGGAGCTGACTGCCCAGTCGACGACGACCCGGCATCGGACACCTCCGGCCACGGGAGCCCGTGGCGTTCGCATGGCTGCTCCGAACCAGTGGCGGGACGCCGGACGCACCGGAGTTAAGCCTTCCTCCGCAGACGGAGCCTGTCGTTGTTGGCGGCCCGCCCGCCGCTTTAGACTCGCGCGGGTGAGCGAGTCCGCGACCGACGCGATAGCCACGCGACTGCGGGACCATCTCGCACGCATGCGGCACGCGCGCGCCGCGCTCGACGAGCGCATGGCCCGGTACGAGGCGGCGCTCGAAGCGCTCACCGGAGAGCTGCCCGTCGAGGAGCCCGCCCTGTCCCCCGCTCGGCGCGATCCAAGACCGGACGCGCCTAGGCGCCCGGATCGGCGTCCTCGCCTAAATAGGTTCCGTGGCCCTGGACCACGAGCGGCCCGTCAAACCTGAGGACCTCGCTTACAAGGCCGCCGTTCTGGTTTCGGTAATTGATCACGATCGTGTCGACGCCGACGTAGATCCCGACGAGATCGAACCGCAAGTCTGGTATCCGCCTCAGACCCTCCCGCCAGTAGCTCCGCAGTGCCGCCTTGCCGTGGACGACACCGTCGGAGCCTGCGAGGATCCGAGCGGCAACGGGCGAGGTGTACGTTGCGTCGTCTGCGAAATGCGCCAGCACCGCGTCCACGTCGTGCGCGTTCCAAGCTTCTAGCCAACTCCGTACAAAGTCGACTGCCCGGGAATAATCCATCGCACGAGAGTAGATCAACGCTCATCCCATCCGCCGGCATGAGCACCGTGACCCGAAGAGCGCTCACGGCCTGGTTGTCGGATCACGGCTTTGCTGAACTCGGCGGCAAGGCTACGAGCCATCGGCGTTTTCGCCATGACTCCGGTGTCGTCATCACGGTTCCTGGTCACGGCAAGCAGAACCTCAGCCAGAAGCACGTCGGCATGATCGTGCGCCAGCTCGAGGCGGCCGGGTTCGACCGCGAGACCGTGCGGCGCGAGCTCAACGCTCGATAACGGGAGGCGCACGCCAACCAGAGGACTGCCCTGGTCGACCCCGTCAGCCAACGGCGGCGCGACGCCGACTGTGCAGCGCTTGCGCCACATCGGCGCTACTGCGCTGACGCCCGCCGTTCACGACCCGGCAAGTCCTTTCGTGCCGATCGCCGCGCGCTGCTGCTCCACGCCCATACCGGTCGCGGCGCCCGGGTGGCCGCGCTGCTCGGCGACCGGTAGCCCAGCTGTGCGCAGGGTCGGTGGGCAGCGCCGGTTAGCGGCCTGCTTCCGCATAGCGCGCGGATACGACAGCCCGGGCCGGCGTTGTTCGTACGCCGAGCGGCACTCGGCCTGGCACCAGGTCGCATACTTGCCGCTTGTCTCGAGTGAGAGCCAACGTCAGACGCCTGTGGGCGATGTCTGCGAAGGGTTGCAGACACAATGCGACGCCGGAACTCGCCAACCGAGCGCTTCGGCAGGCAACCGAGGTCCCGCAATCGCGCTGTGTCTGCTGTTGCTCAACAGCCGGGCGGTGGCCGTGCTGGTCGTCCACGTGGGAGGCCGGGCAGACCTCTGGGATCAGTCGACGGCCACGAGGAACGGCCTGTCTTTCTCGACGATGTAGGTGGCGAGTTCCGCGGCGTTGCCGGTGCCGGTGTTGGTCGCCGCGTGGACAGTGTCGGCTGGGACGGTCAGGCCCTCGCCGGCGCTGACTCTTATCGGCGGTTGGCCGTCGATGTCGTATTGCAGCGATCCTTCCAGGACGTAGATGATCTCTTCACCCGGGTGCTTGTGCCGAAAGGCTGGCGCGTCCGGGCTGATGTCGACCCGGTTCTGGATTGCCTGCAGCCCGGGAGCGCTGAGGTCATGTTGCTGAATCTCAGTGCGCGTGAGTCCCGGCGCCTGCGGAGCGGTGGTGCTCATGTGAACCTCCTTTGGTTTTAGCTGTCGAGAACTTGATCGGTTGACGGGCCTAGCGAAGGGATCGGAACGCGGCGCGGAGCTCGCTCGCGAACAGCGCGGGCTCCTCCCAGGCAGCGAAGTGGCCGCCCCTGTCGACTTCGTTGAAATAGACGAGGTTGGGATAGACCCGCTCGGCCCAGCCGCGCGGTGCCTTGAAGATCTCATCGGGGAATACCGTGATAGCGACCGGGAGCGAGACCTCAGGGGGCGGCTGCCCCGCGGCGAGCGCCGCCGCGCGTGCGCCCTCCCAGTAGATCCGCGCCGCCGACGTTGCGGTCCCTGTCACCCAGTAGAGCGTGATGTTGTCGAGTATCCGGTCGCGGGTTAGGCCGCCGGTGAGATCCCCGTCGAGAAAGGCACGGGAGATCTTCTCGTAGCTGTCGGTGTCGTGGTCGAGGATCCACGCCGCCAGGCCAACTGGTGAATCGACCAGGGAGTAGCCGATCGTCTGGGGCGTATGACCCTGCTCAACGATGTAGCCCTTCCTGAGCTGAGCCTTGAATGGTTCGAACGCCGCGCGTTCCTGTTCGGTGAGCCCCTCAGGGTCGGGCGCATCGCCGAACACCGCGGCCGCAACCTCCACCGGGGGCCTCCTGAGGAAGTTGAGATGAATCCCGATCAGCCCCTTCGGCGCCTGGATCGCCATGCAATCGGTGACGGCAGCGCCCTGGTCGCCGCCCTGTGCGACGTAGCGGTCGTAGCCAAGCCGCTTCATCAGCTCCGCCCAGGCTCGTGCGGTGCGGCCCGGATCCCAGCCAACTTCCTTGGGCTCCTCAGAGAAGCCGTAGCCTGGCAGCGAGGGCAGCACGAGGTCAAACGCGTCCTCGGCGGAGCCGCTGTGCGCCGTGGGGTCCGTGAGCGGCCCGACGACCTCGAGCAGTTCGATCACCGAGCCCGGCCAGCCGTGGGTGATGATCAGCGGCAACGCGTTCTCGTGCCGGGACTTGACGTGGATGAAGTGGATGTCGAGTCCGTCGATCTCGGTCTTGAACTGCGGGAGCGCGTTCAGCTCTGCCTCGCACTTGCGCCAATCGTGCTCGGCCGTCCAGTAGCGCGCGAGCGCCTGAACCGTCGACAGCTGGACACCCTGCGAGCGATCCGGCACGAGCTCCTTGCTCGGCGAACGCGTCGCGGCGAGGCGGCGCCTGAGGTCCTCGAGGACCTCCTCCGGGGTGTCCACGCGGAAGGGGCGGATCGCCGAAGCGCCCGCCGGCTGCTCGGTAGTGACGGACATGTAGATCTCCTCCGTTTGACGACGCCCGATGCCTGCCTCGTCGCCGCTGCACTCGCGCCCGGGCTGACCCTGGTCTGCGTCGGCTTGTAACGCGCGTTCGCTTCCCCTCTGGGCTTCCTTGCGCCCGCCTGGATCGGCGCGAACAACGCGCCCGACACGCTCCTCCGGAGCCATCCCGTCTGAGCTGATCCGCGAAACGCTCCGCCGCTATCTAGAAGCGGCGTAACCTCAGGACTCGCTGGTGAGGAAGTACTTGGCATAGGGCGTGCCGGCGAGCTTCTCGCCCACCAGGCGGGACAAGAGCAACAGCGAGCTGCGTGGCCGGTAGTTCGCCGCGATGTGCTCGGCCTGCCCGGCGCCACTGCGGGTGACGAGGACCACGCAGCCGATCGGCTCGCCGCGGACCCGAGCGGTGTAATCCTCGAGCCAGCCGTTGTCATCGACGGGGCCGGTGAAGTTGAACTCCTGGTGCTCGTACAGCGTGCGGATGGCGCCCACGATTGTCCGGACGGCCTCCGGACCCCGCGCGGCGCCGTCCAACAGCGAGCCCTCGATGGTGACGTCGTCCGCCAGGTTGTCTATCCACGCCGGGTAGTAATCGGCGAACCTGCCAGCGCGATCGCTGTCTCCCATGTACGTGGGGGTTCCGTCGGGCAGTCGGTCGCTGGGGATGTCGGTCATATGGTGCCTCCGTTGAATCCGGCAGCGGGCGGAATGCTGAGCTCGGCTACCCCCTGAGCCTCGCGCAGTCTTGTAGGTGTCGACTCCTCTAGCGCAGCGTTCGGAACGCGGCACGGATCTCGGTCGCGAACAGCTCGGGCTCCTCCCAGGCGGCGAAGTGGCCGCCATTGTCGACCTTGTTGAAGTAGATGAGGGTGGGGTAGGCCTGCTCGACCCAGCTGCGCGGGGTCGCGACGATCTCGCCGGGAAACGTGGTGAACCCGACTGGCACGGAGACCGGCGGAGGGGCCTGACCGGCCGCGCGAGCAGTCGCTTGACCGTTTTCCCAGTACGAGCGGGCCGCCGAGGCTCCGGTGGCGGTCAGCCAGTACGCGGTGATGTTGTCAAGGATGTGGTCCCGGGTCAGACCGCCCGAGGGCTTGTCCTCGACGAACGCGCTCGAAATCTTGTAGTACGCGTCGGTATCGTGGTCAAGCATCCAGGCCGCCAGCGCGATCGGTGAATCCAGCAGCGCGTAACCGATCGTCTGCGGCCGCGTGGCCTGCTCGAGGAAGTAGCCGAAGCCAGTCGCCCTGAACGTCGCCCCCTGCTCGGCCGCCGCGCGTTCCTCCTCGGTGTTCTTCGGGAAGGCGCCAGGGTTTCCGAGCCCCGGCACAAACAGGTTCGTATGGATGCCGATCAGTCCCTGAGGTCCCTGACGACCCATCGCATCGGTGACAGCGGCGCCCACATCACCGCCCTGGGCGACGTAGCGGGCGTACCCGAGACGGGGCATCAGCTTCCCCCACGCCTGTGCGAAGCGGCCGGCGTACCAGCCGAGCTCGGTCGGCTCAGCCGAGAAGCCGTACCCGGGAAGCGACGGCAGCACCAGGTCAAACGCGTCCTCGACGCGCCCGCCTTGCACGGTCGGGTCAGTCAGCGGCCCGACGGTCTCGAGCAGCTCGATCACCGAACCGGGCCACCCGTGAGTCATGATCAGCGGCAGCGCGCCCTCATGACGCGACTTCACGTGGATGAAGTGGACGTCCACCCCGTCAATCTCGGTCTTGAACTGCGGCAGCGCGTTCAGCCTAGCCTCGCACCGCCGCCAGTCGTACTCGGTCGTCCAGTAGCGCGCAAGCTCCTGGATCGTCGCCAGCTGCACCCCCTGCGAGCGATCCCCGACCAGCTCCTTAGTCGGCCACCGTACCGCTGCGATGCGACGCCGCAGGTCCTCCAAGGCCTCTTCCGGAAATTCAATGCGGAAAGAGCGAATCGCCGTATCGCCTGACTGCTCGGTCGTGGCAGACATATAGATCTCCTCGGTTTGGTCGCGCCACCCAGTGTGATCGTCTCATCCGAGTCTCGCGCCCGTCAATGCCCTGGTCCACCCCCCGGTCCGCCCCCTCACGCCGCGCGTGAGCTTCGCCCCGGCGTTCAACGCCCTCGAAGGGGACCTCCACGGGCAGCCGGACCTCCGTTCGCCTGCCCGCGCTAACGCGTTGGAATAAATCTGGAGTTCCGTAAAGCGCGGGAAGTGCGGCTCAGCGGCAACCCGAAGCGTCTCAGCCGGAGCCAGAGTTGAGAAATGCGCGAGATCCGCGCAAAGGGGGACCTTCGGGGTTAGGTGCGCTTCGCGGGGAAGGAATGGTCGCCGGTCGGCGTCCTCGAGAGGACAAATGGTCCGTAGACGGGCGTGAATGAAAGGCGGATAGGTTGTGAAAGGCCTTTGGCGACTGGCATGGTTGGCCGCGATCACGGTCGCGGCGACGCTCTCGACCGGCGCGGTCGCGTCGGCCGCCGCGGCTCCTGGCAGCCTCGACCCGACGTTCGGCAACGCCGGAACGGTGGTTACCAACGGCGATGGAACCCCGAACGATGCTGTCTTGCAGTCCAACGGCGACATCCTGGTCACCGTTGACAGCAGCACGGCGGGTGGCGTTCTGCGCTACCTCCCCAGCGGCAAGCTCGATCCGACGTTCGGAACCGACGGGTTCGCTTCGATCTCTTCGAGCTCGCTGATCCTCGGCGCAAGTGGCATCGCCGTGCAAGCCAACGGCGACATCCTGGTCACGTCGGGCGCCACCAACGCCTCCGATACCGTGCAGGGCATCGCGGTGGAGCGCCTCCTTCCAAACGGCTCTCCCGACACCACGTTCGGCACCGGTGGCGTCGCGTTCATGCAGTTGTCGGCCGGTGAGCCGGCGACGCCCGCGATCGTCCAAGAGTCAAACGGCGACATCCTGGTCGGCGGCGACGTGTTCGTGGTGATGAAGCGCGATGACTTCTTCGAGGGCATCGTCGCGCGTTTCACGTCCGCCGGCGCGCCGGACAGCACCTTCGGCAACTCGGGCGCGGTCACGTCGACGGCGCTCGGGCAGATCAACACGCTGGGTGTGGACGCCGCGGGCGACGTATTCACGCTTCCCACGGCCGCAGAGATCAGTCCGACGGGCACGCTTGACTCGAGCGTGACCCAGTCGTCGATCGTCGCGAGCTCGAGCGGGGGGCCGGACGCATTCCAGTCCAACGGCAACTCGGTCCAAACGTCGACCGTCTTCATCCACAAGGACGACAATGAGGTCGAGACGGAGGGCTTCCTCGCGTCCGGGGCGAGCAACCCCAACTTCTCAGCGTCCGAAATCCACTACGCGCCGACCGACCCCAACTCCTCGCGCGACAGCGGCAGCGAGATCGCCGTCGAACCGAACGGAGACGCCGTCGTGGCCGGAGCGCACTTCCTCGGCAACTCCGTGTTCGGACTGGCACGGTTCACGGCCACCGGAGCGCTCGACACCACGTTCGGCTCCGCTGGCAGCCTGACTACCGATATCCAAGGAGACGAGTCGGTCGACGCTGGGCTCCTGATCCAGCCAAACGGCGACATCATCGCCGTAGGGTTCACGGAGGACAACAGCACCGGTGTGAGCGGCGTGGCGTTGGCTCGCTACGTCGGCTGACCAAGGATCAGAGCCAATGACGCGTGACTTGCTCGCATGATGGCGAGCACGAGGCCGTTAGGTATCGCGCTTGTGGGCGCGTGGTTAAGGCTCTTTGTCGGTTAGATGGCGAATGCGCTGGCGATAGAGGGCTCCCGTCTGCTCGGTGACATGTGCTGCTCCTTCATGGGCCTCTGCCTCACGGAGATGCACCCGTTCGGCCTCATGGTCCCCTCGCGCAGCGTCGTGACGAGCCTCATCTCGCGCCTCCGCGGCGTGCCTGCGCGCCTGCGCAGCACGCTCCTCCGTTCTCGTGGCAAGCTCCTCAAGCGCCGACAGAGAAAGTGGGCTCTCGTCAAAGTCTCTGGGCTTGCTCATCGATGCTGCACCCTCAGCGCCTAGGGGAAAGCCCGCCAGGCCGTCAAGCCGACTCGCGGGCGTCGCGCCCGCGCCGCGACACGTTCAAGGCGATCGCTCGGCGATCTTGCACCGCTCGGTGTCGCTCGTGGCCATGGGCCGAGACGAGTTTAGGGGTAGCATCACTCCTGATCGGCGATGGACCAACACGCTGCACAGTGCGCGGCGACGGCTACACGGTTACAGACCGAGGCGCACCGGCACGCGCAAGAGCTGTCAGCGATCTTCAAGCGGACCGCCGCGGCGCTTGAGTCGAGCGCCGTGTTGGCGGAGGAGCATGCGCGGCGCCAAGAGCGGAACGGTCGCGGTGATGCTGCCGCGGAGGAGCGCCAAGCTGCCAACCGCGCGCGTCAGGGTGCCGAGCGTGCTCGTTCGCGGGCCGAGGAATGGCTCGAGCTACTCAAGGAGCGAGAGATCTAGAGCGAGATTGGGCCTCCGGCTCGATCGGTCGGGGCTGTACATTCGGGTGGTGGGGCGGTCGTCGTCGGTATCTCTGCTCGAGATCGAGCCCGACCTGGCAGGGCTCCTGAGCGAAGAGGAGCGGACCGAAGCGCAGCGGTTCTTGCTGCCGGTCGCGGGCGTGGACAAGGGCGGGGATGTCGCCGAGCTGCTCGAGGCGAAGAGCGGGTTCGGAGCGATCGTGCTTGGGGGGTTGCTGGTTCAGGCGCTGCAAATCAACGAGGATTCGACGCTGAGGCTGATCGGGCCCGGCTCGTTCGTCCCCCCGGTACACCTGCCGCGCTCGACGCGATTCAGGGACGCGCGGCTTCGTGCCGGTTCCGACCCGACTGGTGTTGCTAGGCGACGAGTTGCTGGTGGCTGCGCGGCGGTGGCCGTCGATCGTGTCGTGTTTGCACACGCGTATGTTCGAGGACTCCGAAGATCTGGTCAGGCAGTTGGCAATCTGCCAACTGCCGCGAGTCGAGGATCGCATCATGGCCATGATGTGGCTGTTGGCTGAGTCCTGGGGACGCGTCACACCGGCAGGGATCAAACTTCCGCTCTCACTCACCCACGAGGTACTAGGCGGGCTGATCGGAGCGCGGCGCCCAACAGTCACCATCGCCCTGAGCAAGCTCGCCGAGCGGGGCTCGCTGCACAGGCGAGGGGACGAGTGGCTGATCCTCGAGGCGCCCGCGACGCCGGTCAGCACCGAGCCGAAGGCACCGCAACTGCTGCTCACGGCCCCAGCAGGTTCTCGCTGGGCGGCTCCTGATCCGGTCGAGCAAGGCCCAGAAGGGCTGCGATCGCTCATCCGGCACGTCGCTGACGCGCGCGAGGGGTTCGCGCAAGACCGACGTCGCGCGGGCGAGCTTGCGGAGGAAGCAAGAGCGCTGCGCGAGGAATCCCAACGTCTCAGGACCGACCCGAGACGCGAGTCCTAGTCGACGAATGCTCGGAGTGCAGCTTTAATCTACGAGCAGCGCGCCGCCATCTTGACCCGTTCAGGCGCGTGGCGCGCAGCGCCAGGTCAGCCGCGCTGGGAACGGCTGATTGGTTACAAGAGACCGGCTCTGCGGGTGCCGCGAGCATCTCGGGCGTCACGTCGACTTCCCCGCTCCGCGCGATAGCACAACGCGCCGAGCGCGAGGCGCTTGACAGCAAGCCGCCATCCGCTATCCACAACCACGCGTTGACGCAGGACGTCTTTCACGACCGAGCCGCGCTGCCCGTAGCCACTCGATAATGCTGGTCGATGGCCATCGAATTCTGTCGGGCGCTCTGGCAGCGGGGCGACATCGCTCTACGGGGAAAGCAGCCAGCAGGCCGTGGTGACCGGTGTTCGCGCCACCGGGTCCCGCGTGGTCGCGGATGCCGGTCTGCCGCATTCGTCGCAATTGGACGCCATCCAGCGCGGGTCGCAATCTGCCGGATTCACACGGCGCAGCGGGAAGCACAACCTCCCTCGTCCTGAGCGCAGCTACTAGGAGCACGAGCTCGCGAAGGGGCTCCAGCGCGTGAAGTCGTTGCTGCTCGCCGCCGACATTGCGGCAGTCCTCGATCGTTGCGGCGCGAGGTTTACGTGTCCCGAGCGCTGTTGCTCTGCCGGAAGCATCCAGGAGCTCACGCCACTCGACGGCGGACGTCAGGAGCTCTCGCGTGGAGCCCAAAGCACAACTCTGCGACCGGACGGTGCCGAAGCGGCTATCGCGCTCGGAGGTGCACCGACTTTGCGTTCCCGCTTGACCGCGAACACGGCGGGAAAGGGTCCCGCGTGGTCGGAGCCCGCCGCCACCGACCCTGAACTCGAGGCCGTCCGTCACTGCTAACGCGCGGCGATGCGGCGCTCCCGCGAGCGTGGCCGTGCGGGTGGGTCGTCCAAGGCGGCCGCCGCGGTCCGACGTCTGGCGCTGCCGATCACTCGGCGGCCGGCGGCGGGTCGCATGAGCCGTCGACATACGACCAGAACGCACGCTCGAACTCAGCCCACTGACGAGGATGCCACGCCACATGCCGAGATAGCTGTGCCGGGCGTTGCGCGGAGCGTTCGGCAATCAACGTCCATGCCGCCAACGCGGCCAAGGTGACGAGCACCGCCGCCACGAAGGCCAATGTCGGCAACAGCGAACGGGTCTTGGCGGCGGCCCCGGCCCCCACAAAAGCGGCGATAAACGCAACGAATAGCACCCCTGGCAGTAGCGCCCTGAGGCGCCCCAATCTGCCTACGCCTACGAAGTCTCGCGCGCTGTCAACCACACCCGACCGCGATTCGGACAAGCTCATCCCATACAAGGATAGCCGGACCCGGGGCCCAATTCCAATCCACCGCTTGAGAATATACTGCGCCTGCGCGGCCAATGGCGCCGCACGGCCCGCGCCGCGCCCTGCTCGACCCTGGTGGTGGGCGCACCGTCGCGTTCTCGGGCCACAGGGCGCTTTCCCCAGCTCCGCACTTCGGGTTCGTTCCGCTCCAGGCGGAACCGCGCTAGACCCGACCCGCGCTCTCAGGTGACAGCACCCCTTTTGTGATCGTTTCGCCCTGAGGGCGCTAGCGAGCTGTCTCTTCTACTGGGGGCGTCGCGCCGACCGGCGTTCTCGTGCCGCGCGCTCACCAACCAGAGCCCGTCGCCATCTCTCGCGCTTGCGCTCATACTCGCTGGAAAGCTCATCGCCCATGGTTTCGAGCGTTTGCAGCCATTCCAGCGCGGTGGCGTGCTGTCCGCGCTCGGCCGCCTCCTCAGCCCATTCGAGCGTTCGCGCCACGGCTTGTTCGTGCCGTGCCTGCAGACCGCTGACCGTATCGCCGCGGCCTGAGCTCATCGCCGGTCCCGCGCGCGACCCGCGCCTGCGGACGCGCGGGCTGCTTGCAGCGCGAGCGTGTTCGCGAACAACCCTCCGGGGACGCGTCGCCGCCGGGCGAGGTACAGCGCGCGGTGGCAGCGCGGACACGCATCGCCGACCGCCCACAACAACATCGCGGGCACTACTGACCTGCAGACCGGACAGCGCACGTGCGCTCGCTCCACCATCTCACCCTCTCAAACGCTCTCGCCGACGAACAAACTACGGGTCCCGGAATCCGGCGCGAAACACACCGGATGACGCCCGAATTGCATTCTAACCCCGCTATTTGCGCTCGATCAAACAAACGCGGCACGCGATTCTCCGCACTTTGCGCGAGATTTCGACTCGCGTGAGGGATTGTCACATCACGGCGGTCGCTGGCCATCGCCGAAACGCCCGGTACCGAAGAGATGGCACGCGGGCTACCCGGAAATTGTGAGCGTTCACAGGGACAGGTGACTCCCAAAGAGCCGGTTCGACCCGCCTCTCATTAGCCAGTAAGCGTTGCGGCTATCTCCAACGCCTGACGTTTATCGGTGGTTCGTACCGATCCGTCCGCACGTGCAACTCTCGACGTTGCACTTCCGCTCCGGCCTGCGGATCCCGCAGCCTGCTGCCGTGGACGGTGGTTGGGCCGCTCGGGCCGGCGTGCTTTCACGCGAGAGCGACGGGGGATTCCCCGACGAGTGTTAGCAGCGTGAACGGCGTTGGCGTGAACGTCCACCAGTATGAGATGGCACGCAGGCGACGCAGCGTCTGCTCACGGTCAAGCTGACGATGGCTCGGGCCGCGTCCGTCTTGCGTCCCCCAGCATGGTCGTCCGGGAGGTGACTGGTTGCGACCGAGGTACCCATTTCGATGGACTCGGATTTGAGCGATTAGGCAGGCTGAGCGGTGGGATCCGCGAGCGCGTTCGGTAGCTCGGCGCGCTTGGTGATGTCGAGCTTGCGGTAGGCGTGCGTTAGGTGCATCTCGACAGTCTTGACGGTGACGAACAGCGCTTGCGCGATTTCTGCGTTGCTGGCGCCGGTGGCGGCGAGGTCAGCGATTCGTCGCTCGCTCGCGGTCAGGGACTCGGCGCCGGTGAGACGTTCGCGTCGGAGCCGGACCCCGCTGGCGGCCAGTTCGAGGCGGGCGGTTTCAGCGAGTCCGTCGGCGCCGCATTCACGCGCGAGCTCATAGCCTGCGCGCAGCGGCTCGCGCGCGTCGCTGCGGCGGCCGGCGCGACGCAGAGCGGAGCCGAGGTCGACGAGCGCGCGGGTGTGAACGAGCCGCCGCGGCGAGCGCTCCAGGTACGCGATCGCGGTGTGGAGGTCCTCGATTGATTGCGTTGGGTCGCTGGCGAGCCGGCCGCGCGCCCGCATCACCGATCCGATTGCGGAGGGGGTGCCCCACTGGTGTGCGAGCGTGAGGGCTTGGTCGAGCTCGGGCTTGACGACGTCTTGATGCCCGAGTGCGTGGTGGGACTCGATCGCGGTCAGGATGCCCGCGACGTTCGCGCCGCTGCGACGACCGCCGGAGCGTCGTGTGAGCTCTTCGTAGTCGGCGAGTGCAGCGGCGTGCTGTCCCATCGCGCAGCGCAGCTCGAGGCGGACCGTGAGCACGCCGTTGTAGGGCGGGAACGGCGGGATCTGCTCTCCCAATCCGATCGCGTCGTAGGCCGCTTGCGCGGCGGCGAGATCGCCTTTGCTGATCAGGCAATCGGTCAAAGCGACGCAGGCCATCACGAAGCTCACGCTGCCGGGCGGGGCTGCGGCTGTCGCCGCCTCAGCGTCTGCCTCGGCGTGGCGGAGGCGGCCGCGCATGCGGTTGAGGTGCGCGCTGTGCATCCTCGCCGCAGCGAACGCCTCCTCGGAGCCTTGACGGTGAGCGATTTCGGTCCACTGGTCGGTCACGCGTTCGGCGGCGTCGAGGTGATCGGTCCAGCGCAGCGCCAGCAGCAGGCCATGCGCGCGGCTGTCGCGGACACCGGCGGCGAGGAGCTCGTCGGCGTGGTAGGCAGCGCGCTCTGCGAGCGAGCCGATCTCGGAGGCGTTGGACGCGAGGTTTGGGTCGAGGCGGCCTCGTTGAACGATCGACTCGAGTAGGCCGCAGAGCGCGATCGACTCCGACGGGGTGTCGCCTGGGAGCTTGGCGAACTCGGCGGCGATCTCGCTGACGCGAGAGCGGTCTGCCGATCCCGCAGTGAAGGCTGCGGTCAGGAAGGCGCCCTTCAGTCTTAGCTCAAGATCGCGATCGAGCTCGAGCGTGGATGTCCTGTCAATCGTGTCCGCGAGCAATGCGAGGAGCTCCTGGTGAGCGGCAGGGTCGGGGCCGATCGTCCGGTCGAGTTCGACCAAGGCCCGCGCCCGAATGATGGGGTCATCCGCGAGACGAACCGCTTCTCGGAGGTGCTCAGCGGCGTTGGGAAGCTTTCCGGCCGCTCGCTCGGCGTCGCCGAGCTCGAGCAACACATCGACCCGATCCTCGCGCGTCAGGGCCTCTTCGAGCGCTCGACGCAGGAAGGGCACGGCGCTCGCCGGCGCACCCCGGTGCGCGGCTCGCGCAGCGGCATCCCGGAGCGTTCGTTCGTCCGTCACACTCCCGCTGGGGGTCGCGACGAGCAGGTGCAGAGCGATCTGCTCAGGTGGCGCGTCGCGTTCGCGCAGCACCGACGCCGCCTTCCGGTGCGCGGCGTCGCGCTCGAGCGGGGTGATGCTGGTGTCGACGGCCGCGCGCAACAGTGGATGGCGGAAACGAAGCACGCGGTCAAAATCGACCAGGCCGACCCGCGTCAAGCTCTCGGCGGCCTGGACGCCTTCATCTGGCGCGAGCCCGGCGAGCTCGGCTGCGAGGTCAAGTGCAGCGTGATCCCCGAGTACCGCCAGTGCGCCGGCGAGCGCCGCGGCCGCCGGCTCCAATCGGTCGAGCCGCGCGCGGGTCGCGCGTGCGACCTGCGGCGGGGCTACGGTCTCGACCAGCCTCGCGTTTGCGGCGGTGAAAGGCACGCCCTCCTCGCGCAGTGCCCTGAGCAGCTGATCGAGGAGGAATGGGTTGCCGCCGGTCGCGCTGTGGCAGGCACGTGAGAAGGTGTCTTCGGCTTCATTTCCGATCAGTTGCGCGACCGCGAGTCCGCTCAGCGCAGCTGGTAAGAGGAGCTGGCTGCCGGGATCGGCCAGCAGCCCGCTCAGCGCGCTGTTCTCCTCCTTCTCACCTGCGGGGCGGGTCGCGACCATAAGGGCAAGTGGGAGCGAGTCGACTCGTCGTACCAGGTAGGCGAAGAACCGCAACGAGGCCTCGTCGGCCCAGTGCGCGTCGTCGACCGCGATCAGCGCCGGCCCGGACTGGCAGAGATTGGCCAGCAGCCAGTACAGACCGTGGAGCGCGCCGAACGACGCCTCGGGATCGAGGCCGACGAGGTCGGCCAGCAGCGGCTCTGCCAGCGCCGCGGCGCCGGAGAACAGGCGCCTGCGCTCGGCTTGGTCGGCCGCGCGAATTGCCGGGTCCAGACACTGCCCGAGAACTCCGAACGCGAACCCAGCCTCGAGCTCCACACCACATCCATCTAGCACCCGCACACCGGTCTCGGTGGCGTCCTCGCGAGCGAGCTGCAGTAGCGCGGTCTTGCCGATCCCGGGCTCGCCCTCGATCACGAGCGCAGACCCAGTTCCCGTCCTTGCTGCCTCCAGGGCCGCGGCGATGCGCGCGCGCTCGCCGGATCGCTCTACAAGCAACTCGCCGATCCCGGCCCTATGTTCCCCGGTCGAAATCGTAGGGTCGAAGTCTAGGGTCGCCCCCGTCGCGCTATCGCCCCCGTGTGAGGACGATCGACGAAGTCCGAAACCACCGACAGGGGGAGCCCGATGAAGACGATCCTCAACACCATCGCCAGGTTGCTGCGCGCGATCCTGCGCGGCTACGCGCAAACCCCGTACATGGGATTGTGCGGCCCGATCCCGTGGCCGAACGAACCGGACCGTGAACCATCGGCCCGCGACCCCCGATGAGCACGGTCCGCCACAGACCCGCTGAGCCCGGCGCAAGCAGCGCATCGCTCGCAACGCCGCCCGTGGCGCCGAAGGTCCTGTTCGAGGCGGCCTATTCGTCCGTCGCGGCGGAGCTACGGGACCTGCTGCCGTCCGGCGGCGCGGTGATCGACGCCCACACGCACCTGGGAACAGATGAGGACGGTCACTCGCTTACGGTCGATCGCCTGATCGAATACCTCGACCAGGTCGATCCGGACGCGCGGGCGATCGTCTTCCCACTCCACGATCCTGAACGCAAGCCCGCGTACCGGATCCCGAACGACCGGGTGGTGCAGTGCGCCCAGGAGTCCGGCGGCAGGCTGTTCGCGTTCTGCCGGCTTGATCCCGCCGACGATCCGGTGACCGAGGCAAAACGATGCCTGACCCGGGGTGCGCGAGGGATCAAGCTGCACCCCCGCGCCCAATCGTTCGGCTTTGGCGACGCGGCCGCCGAAGCGATCTTCCAGATCGCACGCGACGCGAGCGTGCCGATCCTGATCCACGCCGGTCGGGGGATGCCGTCGATGACCCCGCTCGCCGACCTGGCGCTGCGCTACCCGGACGTCTCGCTCGTGCTCGCGCACGCCGGGATCGCAGACCAAGCGATGTTCGCCACCCTGCTGGCCGAGCATCCCCGCGTCGTCTACGACACATCGTGCTTCTCCACCCTGGACCTGGTCGAGCTATTCGCGCGCGTTCCGGCCGAGCGGATCGTGTTCGGCTCCGACGTGCCCTACGGCCGACCTGCCGGCGGACTGTTCCAGGCGATGCGCGCCGCCACCTACGCCGGGCTTGACGGCAAACAACGCGCGCTAATCGCCGGCAGCACGATCAGCGCGCTTCTCGACGGTCGACCGCTGGCGCCGGCGACGCCGCCACGCCTCCCGCGCGTTCGGCCGATGTACGGAAGCCTCGCCCGGATCAGCGGATACCTATCGATGAGCTTCGCGGCAGCAGTCACCGCCGGGCCTCCACCCGACCCCGCGCGAGGACTGATGGGAATCCAGCTCGCCCGAGCGGTATGCCGCGATCCCAACCCAGGCGCAGTCCGATCAGCGCTCAGGCGAATCGACACCCTGCTCGCCGCCGCCGAGCAGCTCACGCTCGAAACGCGCGAACAGGCGTCCCTCGCGTTCGGGCTCGTCATGACCGCCAACACGATCGCCGCCACAGAGCCCACCTACCCGCACATCCAACGCCCAACCGGAGCATGGCAACCCACGGGAGCCTAAATGCCGATCGCAGAGCACGTACCTGACTCGCCGGACCAACCAGAGTGACATGAATGTTCGGCTCGCGGCACCGCACAGCCACCGCCTAGCCGCACCAGCCCGATCCCTCGCCGGACTAACCGCCGACCCACCCAACGAACTCATGCACGACAACAGCGCCCACAACGATCACGATCAACGCCTGCATCGCTGTTCACGCCATGAAGCAGCAGCCGGCCCGGTCGGTACGACGGGCGCCAGACTCCCAGTCCCGGACACACAGGCCGCGGCTCCTGACGCGGTCCGCGCGACCGCTACCAGGGCAAATCGCCAAGGGATGCTCGACTGCTGGTCCGTCAGGATCCGGCAGCGGGCGGGTGCCGGACGATGGCCTCGAACGCTCTCGCGTAGGACGACATCCAGCAGCGCCAGGATTAGGCGGCGTGAGACGATCGCTTCGCGAGGGGCAGCGACTGCCGGGGACCGGGCAAGCCCTACCGACGTGCAATGGTGGTATTGAACATACGGCCGGTACGGTTGCTTGCTGAGACGCCGAGGTCCCGCTAATTCGGTGTGCTCGCGCTTCGCGCAGACTCACCGGTGCGCCTCCGCCGAACCGCGCCACCCGCGCGACGATCGCATTTCTGGAGAGCGATCGTCCCGACCGCCGCGAGCCGGCGATGCCTTGCCGCGGTTTCGGTAGCCGCGTCGACGGAGTGGCCGTGACCGCCGGCGATCGTCGAATTGTCCGCAGCGCACAACTGGCGGCTGCTGACACTCGATCGCCGGCTCCTGCCGCCGCCCTTCCCCGACGGACGTTACTCAGCGGCTCGCCGCCCACCGCGACGGTGTTTCGCATCCCGAGACAGCGAAAGCGGCCGTGATCGTCGATGCGGCTTCCCCTACCGGAATGGACCCAGGTACGCGATCGTCAGCGCCCCGCCCCAGCCGCAACGCCAAATCGCGCGGCTTTCTCGCCTGGAGCTGAGTACCGTGCGGGCACAAGGACAGTTTGCCTTCGGCGACCGCCAGCTTCCCGGTCCTCGCCAACTGCGAGACCCAGGACGGCCCGCGACGAGCGCTGGCCGATCCCGCGGGCGACACAGCACCCCTACGCGATCCGCCCCAGGAGCCAGAGTTTAGGCAGCGATTGGGCAGTAAGACGCCTGGTCTTGGTTCCTCGCGTTAGCGAAAGTCCAGATTTACCAGGGATTTCTTGCCGTGGGCCTGATGGCGAACCGGGGACCTCACCGACCCGAATTATGGGCGAAATCCAGGACGGGGACAGAAAAGCCCTGCAAATCTCCTGCTTACAGTCGCGTTCCACTCGCTCGCCGACCCTCGGATATTGCGGCGGATTCCCGGCGTTTCGGCAGGGAGATCCACTCCCTGCCAAATCGCAAGCCGGTCATTGGAGCCAGTGGATGAAGCTCTCGTAGGGAGGACCGGACGCGATCAGCCGGTCCAACGATCTGACCAGGGGGCCGATCGATGCGGGACCCTGCGGGAACCGCCTCGGGTTGAGAATGACGATCCCGTGGTGCCGCCGGTTCTCCCTGCGGTAGCGACGATCGAGCTCGAGGAAGTCGTCACGGTTGTAGCTCACAACCGCCCGCTCGGCCGTCTGCGCGTACTCGAACAGATCGTGGTCCGTGAGTCCGCGAAGTTCTCGCCGCTCGCTCACCGCCTCGATATCGCGGTCATGGCCGCAGAGCTGCTCGGCGACCACGGCCGAGATCATCTCGTCGAGCAGGAGCTTCACCGGGTGAGGCTCTGCTCACGCCAGCGCTGCTCGGCCGCGTCGGCCTCCTCCTCGTTCAGACGGATCCGCTCATCGATCTCGCCCGGATACTCGCTGTAGTAGCCGATCGCATCTCGCACCTGACGGACGCTGAGACCTGACCACTCGGCGGTCGCTTGGATCGCCTCGTCTCCCTCGAGACCGGTCGACCGCAGTGCGCCGATCACCTCCCACACGTCCGGGCCGGCGGCCAGACCAGCCCGACGGCCGGTCGGCCCGTCACGGAAAACGATTCCGGGGTGGTCATCCATCCTCACGCCCTCGTCGATGTAGCGTTCAGCGAGCCGTGACTTGTTCTGTCCCGAGCGGGCCCCGCGGCGCTCAAGGCGATCCACAACGCCGGCATCCAAACGTGCTGAGAACTGGCGCGCAGTAGCCATGTCGGACAGTGTAACGCACTGCGTGACACTCGCCGGGGAAACGGAGCCGCCGAGCGTGAGCGGCGAACCGTGCCGGTTCTCACTCGAGCGCTCGCCGCTCCGCCGCCGCAGCGAGCGTCGTGTACGCGGGCGCGAGCATCTCGGCGAGGTTCTGACCGGCAACCTCCACAGGTGCTGGCCCGAGTTGGCGAAGGAGCGCGTCAGAGGCCTCACTGGCGAGCGGGCTGGTGTGGAGATCGGCGAGCGCGGGACCGCTGTGCCAGAAGCGGTCGAGCTGGTGTGCAAGCTCGGCCGAGCACGACTTTGGTTGGGCTGAGCTCGCAGCGGCCGACGCGCGGGGGGTGCCCCCGCTTCTTCGGGCCCGGAGCCCCTCGAGCAACTCGTCCATGTGACGGCCGCGCCAGGCGAAGATCAGGAACGGGTCTTCGTCGAAGCGCTCGGCGAGGATGTAGTACGCGGCCGCAACGTGCTTGCACGGGTTCTCCCAGTCCGGGCATGTGCAGCTCGCCCTCAGCTCCGCATTCGAACGCGGGAACAGCGTCAGCTTGCAGTCCGCGAACACGTCCTCGATGTCACGCGGCATCTCGCCGGCGAGCAGCTTCGCGAGCGGCAGCGCTCGCGCGGCCATCGCCTTCTCGATCCGCCGCCATTGCTGCTCGGTCAGCGCCTTCCCCCGGATCCGTACTCGGTATGGGGTGTAGCGCGAGCCCTGCACTTTCGCCAGCACGATGCCGGGCTCGATCTCGAGCTCGACCACCTGACCGCGGCGCGCGTAGTTGCGCCCGCGCGCCAGCCGCGAGCCAACGCCGAAGGATTCGAGCAGCTCGATGAAGCGCTGTGACCACCACGTCTCGCCGATCGCGCCGCGCTTGCTGCGCGCGGTAATTCCGCCCTCCACGGGCAGTGGCCGGGAGAGCTCCCAATCCCGCCAGTCAGACCAATCGTTCATGCGGCCGCCTCGACAGCCTCGCGCGACAGGGTGACGAGCTCGCGAAGCTGAGCGGTGTCGAGCTCGGTGATCCATCGCTCACCGGTGCCGATGATCCGCTCCGCGAGCTCCTTCTTCTGCGCGATCAGCGTGTCGATCCGCTCCTCCAGCGTGCCGACGCACGTCAGCTTGCGCACCTGGACGTTCTTGCGCTGGCCGATCCGGAACGCCCGGTCGGTCGCCTGGTCCTCGACTGCCGGGTTCCACCAGCGGTCGAAGTGGACCACGTGGTTAGCGCTGGTCAGGTTCAGCCCGGTGCCGCCGGCTTTCAGCGACAGCACGAACAGCGGCGGGCCGCCTTCGGTCTGAAACCGGCGGACCATCTCGTCGCGCGCCGTCTTCGGCGTGCCGCCGTGCAGGAACAGCACCTCGCGTCCAAGCCGCTCTTGCAGGTGACCGCGGAGCGGATGTCCGAACTCGGCGAACTGGGTGAAGCACAGCGCCTTGTCGTTCTCGGCCAGCGCCTCGGCGAGGATCTCCTCGAGCCGAGTGAGCTTGCCCGAGCGCCCCGCCAGCTCGGAGCGATCCTTGAGCAGGTGCGCGGGGTGGTTGCACGCCTGCTTGAGCTTCATGAGTGCCGCCAGGATGATCCCGGAGCGCTCGATCCCCTCCGCTCGCTCGGCCTTTTCGAGCATCTCATCGACGACCGCCTGATACAGCGTCGCCTGCTCTCTCGTCAGATGACAGTCGACCCGCATCTCGATCTTGTCCGGGAGGTCGCTGATGATCTCCTTGTCGACCTTGAGCCGGCGCAGGATGAACGGGCCCGTTGCCTGGCGCAGGCGTTCGGTCGCACGCTGGTCACGCCAGCGCTCGATCGGAGTCGCGTAGGACCGCTTGAACGTCGCGGCTGGCCCGAGTAGTCCCGGGTTGAGAAAGTCCATGATCGAGTGCAGCTCGGTCAGGCGGTTCTCGACCGGCGTGCCCGTCAGCGCGATCCGGTGACGCGCAGGCAGCGAGCGGATCGCGCGGGTCTGCTTGGCGTCGCGGGTCTTGATGTTCTGCGCCTCATCGAGTGCGACTCGCTCCCACTTCACGCCGGCGAGCGTCTCACGGTCGCGGGTCGCAACCGCGTAGGTGGTGATCACCAGATCGGAGCGCCGCGCCGCGGTCACGAACCTGCGACCAGTCAACCGCTCCGTACCGTGATGGACGAGTATGCGCAAGCTGGGCGCGAACCGCTCGGCTTCGCGCTGCCAGTTACCGACGACCGACATCGGGCAGATCAGCAGCGTAGGGCCGGGGCGTTTGCGACTGCGGGCGGTGTGCTGCTCGCGCTCGGCGAGCAGCAGCGCCAGCGTCTGCGGCGTCTTCCCGAGTCCCATGTCGTCCGCGAGGCATGCACCGAGGCCGAGCCTCGAGAGAAACGACAGCCATGCGAGCCCGCGCTGCTGATAGGGACGCAGCTCACCCGCGAACGACACGGGGGTCGCGATCTCCTTCAGCCTCCGCTCGTCGTTTGCGCTCAACAGCTCGCTCAGCCAGCCGGTGGCCTCGATCTCCGTCTCGGGCGCGTCGTCATGCCCTATCCCAAGCGCGAGGCTCTCCCGGACCAGCTCCGCCGCGGGCGCTTCACCACGCTCCTGCCGACCCTCGAAGAACTTCAGTGCAGCCTCGATGTCCTCCGGTCGGAGGACGATCCACTCCCCGCGCGCCATCACCAGCGGCAGCTTCAGTGCCGCCAGCTCGCGCAGCTCTGTTACCGACAGCGTCGCGTCACCGACCGCGATCCGCCACTCGTACGCGCACAGCCCGTCGAGGCTGAACAGCCCGGCTCCCTCCTCCCACTCCTCGGAGGGCTCGGCCTTCAGCTTCAAGCGCAGCCGCTTGCTCCACCACGCCGGCGCCAGCACGCCGAAGCCCGCCTGCTCGAGCGCCGGAACCGCGTCGCGCAGAAAGCCGAAAGCGGCCTGGGTGTCGAGCTCGACAGTGGTCGGCGCCGGTTGATGCAACGCAACCTCGAGCTCGGGCCACAACCGCACGGCATGGCCGAGCCCGCCCAGCAGCCGCTCTTGCGGGTCCTCGATCTGCCGGCCGAGCACACGCAGGCCGTCGCCGTTCGAGCTCCAGACACTCTCCGCTGGGACGAGGACGCTCGGATCGTCCTTGGCCTGCAGCAGGATCTCGACCCGCCATGGCTCGGGTCCGCCGTCCACATCAGCCTCCGGGCCTTCCGGCGGTCGCCCGGAGCCGTGATCCTCAGGTGAGGACAGCCGAAAGCAGGTCCGAAACGACCGGTGCGCGGCGTACCGCTCCATCGCCTCGCGCCAGCCTTCGAGCTGCTCGGCGAGCGCCGCGAGCTCGAGCTGATCTGCGTGCCCCGCCGCGTCCGCGCCCGTCAGAGCTGCGAGCCACGTTTGCACGGCCGACGGCGACCGGCGCCGCTCGCGCGCAGGCAGCAGCCCGTCGGACAAGAACCGCCGCGCGCACGCGTCGATGAACGCACCAAGCACATCGGCCGCAAGCGTCTCCGGGAGCCTTCCGTGCTCCGACAGTCCGACGTCCGCGCGCAGCAACGGAGGCATCGACTGGGCGAGCATCCCCACGCGCTCGGCATCGCCGGGATGGATCGTGACCGGCTCCCACCGGCCCAGCCAGCGGTCCTTTCGCCGCACGAGCGCCGGGAGCACACGGCCGCGGGCAAGCAGCTCCAGCGCGAGCTTGGCCACCTCGGCCAGGAAGCGCAGCGAGTCGCCGACCGCGACCCCGGGCTCGTCCGCGCTCGGGAGGCCGAGCACTAGCTTCACCGCATCCGCAGGGGCAAAGGCGGCCACCGGAACGACCCAGGGGCGCAGGAGACCGGGGCGCCCCACGGCCGCACGTTCCTCATCGGCCCGGAGCAGGTGCGGCGAAGCCTGCGGCCCGTCATCGAACGAGGGCAGAAGCACTGGCGCGCGCTCGACCACCATGCCTGGATCGAGCTTTGGGCACACTCGAGCGACCGTCCGGTCAAGATCATCCGCTGCGCACGCAAACGGATGCACGCGCGGGCGAGGCCTCGTCGGCGGCCGCCCGCGTCGTGCGGGCACGCGTGCCGGCAGCCCCGAGTCCTCGCCCCACACCCAGAGCCGCGAGTCGCGCGACCAGATGGCGTGCAGGGCGATCACGTGCGGGAATTCTCGCGCGCCGCCTGGACGCATCGTCGCCGAGACGGCCCAACCACAACGGCTCCCATGGTGGAACCCGGGACCGCACCGCAGCTGCCGGTGAGGCGTGCGGGTCGGGAATGCCGATATTGCAGGGATTTCCACCCCCACTGGGCAAGCCCGACGCGTTGAAAAGGCAGTCCCTGCCTAAACCCTGCCGGTCGAAACGCGGTGCGGCCAATAAGAAAATCCCGTATTTGCGGGGATTTTCTATCGGGGCGCCCGGATTTGAACCGGGGACCTCACCGACCCGAACGGTGCGCGCTACCAGGCTGCGCCACGCCCCGAATACGTCCAGTATCCCACAGGGGCGAGGCTTTCCGAGGTCGCGGCGCCGGCCTTACGCCGCCGCCAGCGATCCCGCAGCGGTCTCCGGGAGGGCCGAGCGGGCCGCCCCCGCCAGCATCGCGTGACGCCGGCAGGTCTGGCAGTGCGCCAGGTGCCGCGTCAGGCGGCGGCGCTCGCGGACGCCCACCCGCCGAGGCGGGCGAGCCCCCCAGGCGTCGATTAACGCGCGCGTCCGCTCGCAGCGACGCCCGCTGATCAGTTCCTCGTACTCCTCGGCCAGCCGGCGCCGTGCTCGGAACAGGGTGCTCTCGACGACCGGGCGCGTCATCGCCAGCCGCTCGCCGATCTCGCTGTACGAGAGACCCTCGAGCTCGCGCAGGACGAGGATGCGGTGGTGGAGTTCCGACACGCCACGGAAGGCGCGCCGCAGGTCGTCGAGCTCCTGCTTGCTCTCGGCCGCAAGTTCGGGACCGGGGTCGCGCGAGAACAGGTCAACCACCCCGTCGGCGGCCTCGGAGTCAAGTCCGAATGGAACCTCGGGGTTGCGCCGGGTGCGCCGCAGCTCGTCGATGCAGGCGTTCTTGGCGATCTGGTAGATCCACGGCTTGAACGCGATCGGCCGTTCGGTGTCCCGGAGGCGGCACAGGGCGGAGATGAACACCTCCTGGGTGATGTCCTCGGCGCGGTTGGAGTCGGACAGGATCCCGCTCGCGTAGGCGCGGATGCGGCTTCGATAACGGGAAAAGAGCTCTCCAAACGCGCTGTCCTGGCCCAACCGGACGGCGGTCACGAGCTCGTGATCGGTGCCCCACGCGGTCTCTCCAAGCAGCCGTGCCTTGACCAAGATGTCCCCTTCGCGCCGAGTTCCCCCTAGCTGCGAGGGACTCTATCGGGAATCGGCCATATGTCCAGAACTTTTGTGCGAGACGATAAGGTTTAACTAGGGATCCGGGCGAAAGAGTTGTTGAGAGCGTCCGACCCAGACGGCATACTTCCCGGCCACAGGCAGGCGGCAAAGGAGGACCAGACCGATGGCCATTCACCTCACCCCCACCGAGCTTGCACGCGAGTCCGGCCTTGAGCGCCGCGACGTGATCGTCAAGTGCGTCGAGTGGGGGATTCCGATCTTCAACGGTCGAATCGACAAGACCTTGTTCCTCTCGAGCCTGCGCGAGATTACGGGCTCCACAACGCAGACCCAGCAGCCCCAGCCCGCCTAGCGGGAATCTCGCCGCCACAAGTCGTCCCCTAGTCGCTCGTCTAACGGCGAGCGCGATGTCAGTCAGCCCGAATGGACTTCACGGCGGCCCATATTCGCCTCGGAGTGACGGCCTAGACGCGGCTAATCCTCGGCCGACTGACGCAGCAGCGTCGAAGTCGTCTGCTCGAGGATCTTCCGCCAGGCGCGCGTCTTCTCGCGCTCGGCCTCGAAGTGCTTGACCACCTTGCGCACCCTGGTGGCCGAGATCTCGATCCCGTGGCGGGCACAGATCCGCTTGAAACGCGGATAGTCGTTCGCGAGCTTGAGCGTCACCGACTGGAATCCGTGGCGCGCGATGTCGACCCGCGAGGTGTAGTTCATGATGCTGGTCTGGAACATAAGCTCGTCGTTGGGCTCGGGCTCGACCAGGATCACGTCGACGCCTGGATAGCGCTCCTCCCAGCGGCGGGCCAGGTCGTGCAGCCGCTGGTAAGCGAGCAGCTTGAAGGCCTGGTAGCCGATCTGCGGGAAGCCCATGTCCGACACCCGCCGCGCTCGCGAGCCGGTGATCGTCGGAATCCGCTTCCGGAAATCGTTGACGTACGGGACGAGCGGGTTGACGACCACGATGAACTTCGCGCCGGCCTCGACGGCGATGTCGAGGTTGGTGGTGGACACGATCCCGCCGTCGACCATCTCGCGGCCCTTGATCCGCACCGGCTTGTAGATCATCGGCAAGGCGCTAGAGGCGGCCACGGCGGTGGAGATCGCCACGTCGTCCCAGTCCTCGGCACCAAGCACGATCCGCTCGCAGGTGTCCAGGTCGGTGGCGGCCAGGTACAGCTCGTTGTGGAGCAGCCGGAAGTCGTCGGTGCGGTCGGGATCGGCCAGGATCCGGCGCACGTAGTTCTCGATCCCCTTCTCGGAGTAGAGCCCCGACGGCAGGACCTCAGCCAGCCCAACGGCGATGTCGACCGCCGAGATCTGCCCCAGATCGCGCACCAGCGACCGAAGCAGCGTGGCCACGCGGAACGGCATCAGCAGGCCTCTGGTGAGGAATTCCCGGTAGTTGGGGCGCAGCAGAGAGCTCACGCGCGCGTCTGGGAAGGAGGTCGGAACCTGCTGGACGATCACCCGCATCATCTCCTCGGGGGTGACCCCGTTGGCCACCGCGGCGGCTACGAAGGAGCCGGCGCTCGTTCCGACGTAGACGTCGAACTCGTTTACGGTGCGATTCACCGAAAGGAGGTCTAACGCCCGCAGCGCGCCGATCTCGTAGACCCCGCCGGTGAATCCACCGCCGCCGAGGACCAGGGCGGTCTTGGACCGGACTCGCCGCCTCCCCCCCGCTGTGCGAGGGGCCGCCCCCGGACGTTCGGTGGCGGCGGTTTCGAGCTTAACCACCTTGCCCATCCGGACAGGGATTGTATTGGGCGGGGAGGCTGCTGGAGGTTCGCCCACCGCCCGTCCGTTCGGCAGCCGGGGCACCGCGGCCGCTACTTTCGACCGCGCCAGCGGTTATACCGGCCGATGCGGGTGTTCCTCGGAACTCTCGCGGCGATGCTCGCCCTCCTCGCGGGCAGCGCCGCGGAGGCAGCAGCCCAGACCTCGCCGCAGGCCGCACTGCAACAGGCGCTGAACCCGTTGATGGGGGACATCGGCTCGAGCAGCGGCGCCTACGTGGTCGACATGAACACCGGCCAGACCCTGTACGCGGTGGCGCCCACCACGGGCCGGCTTCCCGCCTCCGTCGAGAAGATCTACACGACCTCGACGGCGCTCCTGCGCCTCGGCCCGAACGCGACGTTCACGACCTCGATCCTCGGGGTCGGCTCGCGCGACGCGGAGGGGGTGTGGCACGGGACGCTGTACCTGCGGGGCGGTGGCGATCCGACGTTCGGCGCCGTTGGGTTCGACCACTCCTGGTACGGGACGGGCGCGACGATGCGCAGCCTGATCGGGGCGCTGCTCAAGGCCACCGGCATCACGGGCGTCGACGGGAGCATCGTCGCCGACCAGTCCTACTTCGACTTGCGGCGGGGGACACCGGCGACCGGCTACGCCGCCAACCTCGAGGTCGAGGGCGAGCTCGGCGGGCTCACCTACGACAGTGGCTTCACCAGCGCCCAGGGCACCGCGCTGCAGCCTCGGCCCGCCCTGTACGCGGCTGAGGAGCTGGCCGGTGGACTGCGCGCCTGGGGCCTGAAGCTGGGGCCCCACTTCCCGATCTCGGTCGGGCGGACCCCGCCGGGCGCCACCCTCCTCGCCTCGGTGCAGTCTCCGCCGCTCTCGACGCTCGTCGCCCTGACCAACACCCCGTCGGACAACTACTTCGCCGAGACACTGCTCAAGGACCTCGGCGCCCGTCTCGGTGGCGCCGGCACCACCGCGGCCGGCGCGGCCGTGGTCCGGTCCGAGCTCCAGAGCAAGTTCGGCATCACTCCGAGGCTCGACGACGGCTCCGGTCTGTCGCGCTACGACTCGACCTCACCCACCCAGGTGGCGACCGTGCTCGAGGGAATGGCGGACGATCCGGCCTTCGTCAACTCGCTGGCGGTGATGGGCGAGACCGGGACGCTGCAGGACCTGGCGAACGGCACGGCGGCGCAGGGCAACTGCCGCGGGAAGACCGGGACGCTGCACGACGTCGCAAATCAGGCCGGCTACTGCAGGGCGCGCGACGGGCACACGCTCGTGTACGCGTTCCTGGCCAACGGGTTGACCAACCCCGACTACGTACACGAGATCGAGGCGGATATGGCCGTCAAGCTCGCCGAGTACGACGGCTGAAGGCTGCGCTCAGGCCAATAGGGCCCGGAGACCGGCCTCGTCGATCACCGGGACGCCGAGCTTATCGGCCTGCGCGAGCTTGGACCCAGCGCTCTCGCCGGCCACGACGTAGTCGGTCTTGCGCGACACCGAGCCGGTGACGCGGCCGCCGGCGGCGACGATCATCTCGCTGGCCTGCTCTCGCGTCAGCTCGGGCAGCGTGCCGGTGAGCACGAACGCCTTCCCCGCGAGCGGCCCCTCCCCGGGCGGCGGGCCCTCCTCATGCAGCGTGAGGCCCTGGCCCCTCAGGTCCTCGATCAGCTCGCCCATCTGCTCGTCGTGGAGCTGCTCGTGGATTTTCGCGGCCATCTTGGGACCGACGCCCTGGGCCTCCTCGATCTCCTCGGGGGTCGCGCTCATCAGCGCGTCGATCGTCCTGAAGTGCTGCGCGAGGTTGCGGCCGATGACGTAGCCGACCTCCTCGATCCCGAGGCCGAACAGGACCCGGCCGAACGGCTGGCGCTCGGACGCCTCGATCGCCTTGACGAGCTTCTCGGCCGACACGTTGCCGAAGCCGGGCTGCTCGGCGATCTGCTCGGCGGTGAGGCGGTAGAAGTCGGCCGGCGTCCGCACCCAGCCGAGGTTCATGAACAGCTCGACCTGCTTCTCGCCGAGACCGTCGATGTCCATCGCGCCGGCGAAGTGCTTGAGCAGCTGCCAGCGCCGGCCGGGGCAGTCGCGGTTCGGGCACCGCGTGAACACCGAGTCCTCGGGCTTGACCGTGGGGGTGTGGCAGATCGGACACTCCGCGGGGGGCTTCGGCGGCGGCGGACGGTCCGATCGCTCGGCGACGTGCGGGGCGGGGCTGAGAACCTGAGGGATCACGTCGCCGGCGCGCAGGACGATGACCTCCTCGCCCTCGCGAATGTCCTTGCGCCGGAGGTCCTCCTCGTTGTGCAGCGTGGCCATCTTCACGGTGACGCCGCCCACGTGCACCGGCTCGAGCATCGCCGCCGGGTGCAGGTCCCCGAACTTGCCCGGAGCCCAGATGATCTGGTTGAGCTTCGTGACCGCGGTCGTGGGCGGGAACTTCCAGGCGATGGCCCAGCGCGGCTCGCGGCCGACCGAGCCCAGGCGCCGCTGGAGCTCGACCTGGTTGACCTTGACCACGACGCCGTCGATCTCGAACTCGAGCGAGCCGCGGCGCTCCTCCCAGGCTCGACACTGAGCGATCACCTCGTCCTCGGTGGTGAGCTTCCTGACGTCGGGATGGACGGGGAAGCGGTGCTCGCGCAGCCACTGCAGCGCGTCCCAGTGGGCGTCGAACGAGATGCCCTCGGTGGCGCCGACGGCGTAGGTCCACAGCGACAGCGGGCGGTCGGCGGCCAGCTTGGGGTCGAGCTGGCGGATCGTCCCGGCCGCCGAGTTGCGCGGATTCATGAAGGTGGAGAGGCCCGCGGCGGCGCGGCGCTCGTTGAGTGCGGCGAAGTCCGGGAGCGACATGTACACCTCGCCGCGAACCTCGAGGAGGGCCGGCGGATCCGGGTCGTCCAGTCTGAGCGGGATCGCGGGCATCGTGCGCAGGTTGTGGGTGACGTCCTCGCCGACCTCCCCGTTGCCCCGGGTGGCGCCGCGCTCGAAGACCCCGTCGCGATAGATGAGCGAGATCGCCAGACCGTCGATCTTGGGCTCGGCGACGAACTCGAACTCCGGGTCGGTGATCCCCTCGCGGGCCAGGAAGTTCCGCATGCGCTGGATCCACGCGGTGAGGTCGTCGGCCGAGTGGGCGTTGGCGAGCGACAGCATCGGCTGAGGATGGGTGACCTTCTCGAGCTCGGACACCGGCTCGGGAGCGACGCGTTGGGTGGGCGAGTCCGGCGTGACGAGCTCGGGGTGCTCCTCCTCGAGCGCCTTCAGCTCGTTGTACAGGGCGTCGTACTGGTCGTCGCCGATCTCGGGGTCGTCGAGGACGTAGTAGCGGTAGGCGTGGTAGTCGATCGCTTTGCGCAGCTCGGCGGCGCGTGCACTGTCGTCGCGGCGACCGGTCTTGCTGGCGGCGGTACTCATGGGTGCTCGGCGAGCTCCTCGGCGGCCGGCTCGACCAGGCGCTCGAGGTCGTAGTGCTGGAGCACCGACAGCCCCTCCCGGTCGGTGAGGTCGAAATGAACCGGCGTGACCGCGATCTTGCCCTGCGCCACCGCGGCCAGGTCGGTGCCGGTCTCGTCGCGCTCGAAGCTAGCGTCGCCGTAGATCCGGTACTGCCGGCGTCCGACGTGGTCCTCATCGACGAGCGCGAGCTCGTCGCGGTAGACGCGCTTACCCAGCCGCGCCACCTCGACCCCGGTCGGGGGCGGGCACGGGACGTTGATGTTCAGCAGCGTGCCTGCGGGGAGCGGCGTGTTCTCGAGCTCGGCCACGAGGCGGGCCGTGAACGAGGCCGCGGTCTCGAATTCGAACGCCGTGCCCACCCTGAAGTCGAGCTCGCGGGCGCTCGACTGCTGCGAGACGGCGATCCCCGGCAGGCCCAGCACGATTGCCTCGAGCGCCGCCGCCACCGTGCCCGAGTAGGTGATGTCGTCGCCCAGGTTCGAACCGTGGTTGATCCCCGATACGACCAGCTCGGCCTCGAACCCCTCGACCAGCCCGAGATTGGCCAGGCGCACGCAGTCGACCGGGGTGCCGTCAGTGGCGTAGCCGACCGTACCGTCGCCGAACTCGACCTCCTGCACCCACAGCGGCCGGCGCGTCGTGATCGAACGCGCCATCGCCGAGCGGTTGCCGTCGGGCGCGATGACCGCGAGCTCGACGCCGTCGACCTCTCGGAGGGCCCGGCGCAGCGTCTGGAGGCCCTCGGCCTCGATCCCGTCGTCGTTGGTCAGGAGCACTCGCATCCGGTTCTTCTGATGCTATCCGCGGGCCCGGCTGAGGCGGTCGTACGCCCGGGCGATCACGACGGCCATGTAGAGCGGCTCCCGATCGAGCTGCTGTCCGCTCACCCGGAGGACCTCGTGGCCGGCGTCTTTGTGGACGATGTCCCGCCGATGGTCGCGTTCGAACGCCCGGCGCGGGCGGTGAAAGTCCCCTCCGTCCACCTCGACGATCAGACCCACGTCGGGCCAGAAGAAGTCGGCATTGAAGCCCCCAATCGGGTGGTTCGTCAGCGGCGCCGGCAACTTCGCCGCCCGGATCAGCCTGAGCATCGCTTGCTCGCCACCAGACCGTGTGCGTCTCGGACCTCCGGGCTGGCCGAGGATCGCCCGGACGACGGCCACGCCGGCCCGGTTGGCGTTCCGGTCAATCGCCTCGGTGATCTTCTGCTCGGTGACCAGCCTGAGCGCGAACGCCTCGGCGATCGCCCGTTCCGTTTCCTCGCGCCCGGCGATCGACGCGAAGTCGATCAGGGCGCGCGCCGGCGCGGTTGTCGGGATGCCTCGACACGCGCCGCAATCTGCCGGAGCCAGTCCCCCGGCGCGGTGCACGAACAGCCCATCGCGAGACCCGCAACTCCGGCCGACGACGCTCAATTCAACCCAGTCGGCTGGAGGCGCCGCCAACCCCCACAGCGCCACCGCCGATCTATGGCTGACGAACGTCGCCCTCCCGACCGCGAGCACGCCGGCCAGCTCGTCGGCGCCCGGCGCGGCAACCGCGTGACCGACCAGGTAAACGCCGCGGTGGCGGCGATGCAGCATGTCGGTCGCCAGCCGCCACTCGACCGACCCGCGCCCAACCCCCGCTGCATGCAGTTGAGAGATCGTAATCAGGCCCAACTGCCGGTCCGCGACCCACGCCACGGCCGCATCCGGCCCCGCGCCACCATGAACAACTCGCCAAATCTCCCCTAGCGACACGACCTTGGCGACATAAGCATTGGGTCCATGCTTATGTCGCCAAGCGGCGGCGGAGGGTGCGGGTTTGCTGCGTTTTACAGGGGGTGTGGTGGCCATTGACGGCACAGAGCCGCCACGGGCCGTGAATCACCCCGCCACCGCGCCGGTTGTTGCAGAACCGCGACGAAGCGGTCACGCGCCCGTCACGCGCACGCGCCCGTCACGCGCACGCGCCCATCACGCGCACGCGCCCATCACGCGCACGGGCCCATCACGCGCACGCGCCCATCACGCGCACGCGCCCATCACGCGCACGCGCCCATCACGCGCACGCGCCCGTCACGCGCCGTCGCGGTCCACAGGCAACACCCGCTCGCCACCGTAGCCCACGCCGGCCAGATACAGCCCGTGCGCCGGCGCCGTCCGCCCCGCCTCGGACCTCGGCCGCCCGGTCAACAGCGCGCAGAACGACTCAACCGTCCGCCGGCCAATCCCGACCTCGAGCATCGTGCCCACGAGCACCCGATTCATCTGCCGCATGAAGGCGTCGGCCTCGATCCAGAACTCCAAGAGGTCGCCATCCCGCCGGCGCCAGAACGCCGTGTACACATCCCGGGAGAACCGCTCGTGATACGTCTCGGTCGGGGTGAACGCGGTGAAATCGTGCGTACCGACGATCGCGGCCGCACAGGCCCCCAGCGCGTCAATATCCAGCCCCCGCGAAAACCACAGCGCCCGGCCCTCCTCGAACACCGACCGGGCCCTCCGCACGAGCACCCGGTAGCAGTACGCCCGGCTGGTCGCATCACGGCGCGCATCGAACCCGTCGTCAGCCGCGACGCACGACAGCGCGGCCACATCATCAGGCAGCACCGCGTTCAACGATCGAACAGAAACCGGCGGCCCGGAATACGAAGCCACCTGCCCCCACGCGTGAACCCCCGCGTCGGTACGACCCGCCACGGTCAACCGCACCCCCTCCCGTCGCAAGACTACGCAGAGGGCGCGCTCAACCTCGGCGCAAACCGTCCGCAGCCCAGGCTGCTTCGCCCAGCCCGCAAACCCCGCCCCGTCGTACTCCAGAACGAGCCGGGAGGCCAACCGCCGCTAGACCAGCTCCAGCAGCACCATCTCGGTCGAGTCCGACCGCCGCGGCCCCAGCTTCAGAATCCGCGAATACCCGCCCGGCCGTTCGCTGTACCGGGGCGCGATCTCCTCGAACAGCTTGTAGACCATGAACTTGTCCTGACCCAAAGCAGACAGAGCTTGACGTCGAGCGTGGAGATCTCCCCGCTTGGCCAACGTGATCAGCTTCTCGAGCTCCGGCTTGACCGCCTTGGCCTTCGCCTCGGTCGTCCGGATCCGCTCGTGCGCGATCACTTCCTTGGACAGGTTCATCAGCAGCGCCTTGCGGTGCGCCGCGTCACGAGACAGCTGGTATCGGTTCCTCTGGTGGCGCATCGAAAACTCCGGACAACAGGCTAACGCGACGCTACTCGTTCCGCAGCCCCAGACCGCGGGCATGCAGCGTCTCGATCACCTCGTCGATCGACTTCTTGCCGAAGTTCGGGATCGCGGCCAGCTCGGACTCGCTCTTCGACACCAGGTCTCCGACGGTCTGGATACCGGCCCGCTTCAGGCAGTTGTATGAGCGCACGCCGAGCTCGAGCTCCTCGATCAGAATGTCGTCCATCGCGTTCGGCGGACGCGAGGGCACGCCGCCCACCGCGCTGGCACCACCGGGCTCGAGGATCCCCGGCGCCCCGGCCTCGCGCAGCTCGACCACGCGCTCGGCGTCGGTGAAGATCGCGAGCTGCGAGATCAAGATCTCGGCCGCCTCGCGCAACGCAGCGTGCGGATCGATCGAACCGTCGGTCTCGATATCCAGCGTCAGCTTGTCGTAGTCGGTGCGCTGCCCCACGCGCGCCTGCTCGACGTTGTAGGCGACGCGGCGCACGGGCGAGAAGATCGAGTCGATCGGGATCACGCCGATCGGCTGGTCGGGCGACTTGTTCTCCTCGGCCGGCCGGTAACCGCGACCCCGCCCAATTGTCAGATAGACCTCGAGCTTGGTCTTCTTCTCCAAGGTTGCAATATGGGCGTCGGGGTTCAGGATCTCGACGCCAGACGGAAGGTCGATGTCCTTGGCGGTGATCTCACCGGGGCCGGTGACCACCAGCGGCGCCTCGATCTCGGTGGCGTCGGAGTGCATCCGGCAGACGACTCCCTTCAGGTTCAGCACGATGTCGGTCACGTCCTCCTTGACGCCGCGAATCGTGGAGAACTCGTGCGCCACGCCTTCGATACGCACGGAGGTCACCGCCGCCCCTGCCAGGGACGAAAGCAGCACGCGCCGCAGAGAGTTGCCGAAGGTGTAGCCGAAGCCCCGATCGAGCGGCTCGATCGTGAACGACCCGCGGTTGTCGTCAACGCTCTCGGAGGAGATTCGGGGGACTTGGAAGTCGAGCATCAGGGTCCTAACGTCGTGGGGTTCTTGCCGCCGTCTGGGCGGTGTCAGTGCCGCATCCGGCCACAGGCCGCGCGGCTCAAGCTTGTGATTACTTGGAGTACAGCTCGACGATCAGCTGCTCCTGGACAGGAGCCGCGATCTCTCGGCGCTCGGGCTTGCGCAGCACCTTGGCCGTGAGCGAGTCGTGATCGGCCTGCAGCCATGCCGGCACCTGACCGGTCAGCTCGGTGGCGTCGCGGATCACCTGCGTGGCGCTCGATCGCGGATGGATCGCGATCACATCGTTGTCCCGCAGCTGGTAGCTGGGGATGTTCACGCGCCGGCCGTTTACTGTCCAGTGGCCGTGCAGGATTAGCTGCCGCGCCTGCCGCCGGGAGGCCGCGAAGCCGAGCCGGACGAGCACGTTGTCGAAGCGACACTCGAGCATCCGCAGGAGGTTCTCGCCCGTGATCCCGGGCTGGCGGGTCGCCTTGTCGTAGTAGATCCGGAACTGCTTCTCGAGCACGCCGTAGTAGCGCTTGGCCTTCTGCTTCTCGCGCAGCTGGACGCGGTACTCGCTCTGGCGCTGGCGCCCGCGGCCGTGCTCACCGGGCGGGTAGGACCGGCGCTCCACGCCGCACTTGTCGGTCAGGCAGCGCTCGCCCTTCAGGAACAGCTTCTGCCCTTCGCGGCGGCACTGCTTGCACTGAGGCGAGGTATCCCGAGCCATCAGACGCGCCTCCGCTTCCGGGGCCGGCAGCCGTTGTGAGCCTGCGGGGTGACGTCCTTGACGCCCGTGACCTCGAGTCCGGCCGCCTGGAGCGACCGGATCGCCGTCTCACGACCCGAGCCCGGGCCCTTGACGAACACCTCGACCCGCTGCAGGCCGTGCTCGATGCCCTTCCGGGCCGCCGCGTCGGCGGTCACCTGGGCCGCGAACGGCGTCGACTTCCGCGAGCCCTTGAAGCCCGCGCCACCGGCCGACTCCCACGCGATCACGTTGCCCTCGCGGTCGGTCAACGACACGATCGTGTTGTTGAACGAGGTCTTGATGTGTGCCTGGCCGATCGGGATGTTCTTGCGAACCCGCCGCCGGCCGCGCTGTGGCCTCCGAGGTGCTGGCATTTACTTCTTGGTCGCCTTCTTCTTACCGGCGACCTGCATCCGCTTGGGGCCCTTGCGCGTGCGCGCGTTGGTCTTGGTGTTCTGCCCGTGGACGGGGAGCCCGCGCCGATGCCGCAGCCCGCGGTAGGAGCCAATCTCCTGCAGCCGCTTGATGTTCTGGGAGCGCTCGCGGCGCAGGTCGCCCTCGACCGTGTACTCGCGGTCGATCGCGTCGCGCAGACGGATGACCTCTTCCTCGGTCAGGTCGCGCACCTTGCGGTCGGGCTCGATGCCGAGCTCGGCGAGCAGCTTGTTGGAGCTCGAGCGGCCGATCCCGTAGATGTAGGTCAGCCCGATCTCGACGCGCTTGTTGAGGGGGATGTTGACACCCGAGATGCGTGCCATCTCAACCTTGCCTTTGCTTGTGGCGGGGATTTGAGCAGATGACGAGAACCCGCCCGTGCCGGCGGATGATCTTGCACTTCTCGCACATCGGCTTAACCGACGGTCGTACTTTCACGCTCGCTCGTAACTCTCTCGTCGTCTATTGAAAACCAGTAGTTCCCGCAACTCGGCTCTGGCGACCGGTTCAGTCGCCGCTACCGAGCTGCAGCGGCACTCGCAGGCACGTCAAAACCGCGCGCGGGCGCGTAAAGAGCGATGTTAGCAGGGGTGGGCTGGCGCGGCCCCGGACCGATCTTGGGCCGGCCTTCGGCCGGCATCCATGGGGCCAATTTCGCCGGACATCCGTGCCCGGCGGCGTGCCGGGCCTGCCGAGAACCTATGCGGCCGAGCGGGCGCCCTTGGCTTCGTGCCAGGGGGTCAGGATCCGCGGCCCGCCGGCCGTGATCGCGATTGTGAACTCGAAATGGGCCGCCAGCGAGCCGTCCTGGGAGTAGATCGCCCAGTGGTCGTCGCCGACGCGCACGGCGTGGCGGCCCGCGGTCACCATCGGCTCCACCGCCAGCACCATTCCCTCCTCGAGCAGGACGCCGGAACCCGGGTTGCCGTAGTTGGGGATCTGGGGCTCTTCGTGCATCTCGCGCCCGATCCCGTGGCCCACGAGCGAGCGGACGATCGACAGGCCGGCGGCCTCGACGTGCTCCTGGATGGCGTGGGAGACGTCGCCCAGATGGTTGCCGGCGACGCACTGGTCGACGGCGATGAACAGGGACTCTTCGGTCACGCGCAGGAGCTTGGTCGCCACCGGGCTGATCGGGCCGACCGGGAACGTCCGGGCGGCGTCGGCCACCCAACCGTTGTAGACGACCCCGATGTCGACGGACAGGATGTCCCCGCGCGCGAGCGCATACGCACCCGGGATCCCGTGAACGATCATCTCGTTGGGCGAAGCGCAGATCGAGCCCGGGAAGCCGCGATAGCCCTTGAAGGCCGGCGTGGCGCCCTGCGAGCGGATGAACTTCTCGGCCGCCTCGTCGAGATCGAGCGTCGTGACCCCCGGCCGGATCTTGCCGGCAAGCAAGTTCATGGTTTTGACCAGGATGGCGCCGGCGGCCGCCATCTGCTCGATCTGCTCGGGTGTCTTCTTGATGATCAAACGTCTTCCTCGAGACGGAGCGTCGCGATCACGGCACGGATGTGGTCGTGCACCTCGGCCGCAGGACGGGTTCCGTCTACGCGACGCAGAATTCCCTTCTGATCGTAGTAGTCGATCACGGGCTCGGTTTGCTCGTGGTAGACGATGAGGCGCTTCGCGATCACCTCGGGCTTGTCGTCGTCGCGTTGCACCAGGGGCGAGCCGTCCTGGTCGCAGACGTCCTCACGCTTGGGCGGATCGAACTCGACGTGGTAGTTGTGGCCGGCCTTGACGCACACGCGCCGGCCGCTCAGCCGCCGGACGACCTCCTCGTCGGGCACCTCGATCAGCAGCACCGCGGTCACGCGCCGGCCGAGTTGCACCAGCTGGTTGTCGAGCGCCTCAGCCTGAGGAACCGTGCGCGGAAAGCCGTCGAGGATGAAGCCGTCCCGGGCATCCTCCTGCTGGAGGCGGTCGGCCGCCATCGCCACGATCAGGTCGTCGGGGACCAGATCGCCTCGGTCCATGTACTCCTTGGCCTTCCTCCCGAGCTCGGTCCCGTTCTTGACGTTTTCGCGCAGCATGTCGCCGGTGGCGACGTAGGGCAGTTGGAAGTCCAAGCGCAGCCGCTCGGACTGCGTCCCTTTGCCTGCGCCAGGAGGACCGAACAGGATCAGGTTGAGCTCCGACACGAAGGCAAGACTGTATCGGTCACACCGGGTTCGAGGTGAATGTCACGACCTAATTAACAGCGGGCCGGCGTCCGTGCCGCCCCGCTGCCAAGGTCCATCGTTAGCCTGCCTTCGCCCCGTGCCCCCCTGCTTCTGCCCCCGGGGATGGAGCGGCGCCCCCCTCGCCGTCTCCATCCATGCCCCCACTACTTGTCTGCCCCCACTACTTGTGTACCCCCAGGCACCCCCAGCCCCTCCGAAGCTCAGGTCGGCCCCCACGACGGACCCGCGCCCCCACGCGCTCCATGGCTTGTTGGTTCATCGGTGTCATGCGACGGCGGGTAGCTAACTACTCCGACTCGCCGTTCGCACCAGGAAGCGACCCCAGGGTTTGGAGCGTCAGTGTGCCGACACGTGGGACATCTCAGGATGACGCTGGGTCGGTTGGTCGGACTTGTCAACGGACGGCGCTCGCCGGCCTCGAGATCGATGCGGCCAGTGCCGCCGCCGATGCCCTGGCCGGGGTCGAGGTGCTGCTCGCGCGCGAGCCGCTGCGGTTCGTACACCCGCTCGTCCAGCACGCCATCGAGCAGGACATCCCGCTGTTCGAGCTCGGGGCGCGCCATCTCGACGCAGCGCGGCTGCTGTACGCCGAGGGGGAGGAGGTCGAGGGGGTGGGGGCCCACCTGCTGCTGGCACACGCGGGGGGTGACCCGTGGGTCGTCGAGCGGCTGCGCGCCGCCGCGAGGGAGGCACGCGCCGCCCAGCCGGCGGTCCGCTATCTGGAGCGGGCGCTGGAGGAAGCGCCGGCGGCCCGACGCCCAGGGACTGCACGAGCGCGCGGCGATGGCCTACGACTCCGGTCCGTCCGAGCTGGTCGAGGAACCGGACGATCCCGACGGGCTCGAGCTGCGCGATCAGCTCGAGGCCAGCTTCATCTCGACGGCCTCGATCGTCCCCGATCTCCAGCCGACGGCCCTGGCGCGCTCGACGCGCGTCATCGAGAACGCGGTCAAGGGTCCCCGCACCCAGGGGCAGCGGCTGCTGTTGGCCCAGACGGCACTTCACGCCACGACCACCGGCGAGTCCGCGCACAACGCGGTCGAGCTGGCCGAGCGTCCTGCGCGTGTACTCACTGGCCGAGCTCCGCCTCGCCCAGGCCCGCCCGCGCGAGGCACTCGAGGCCGCGCTGCTCGTCGGCCAGATCGGCGAGCGGACCGTCCACTTCCTCGGCTACTGCCCGTGGCGCACCACCGCGGCCCAGGCGGCGCCGCCGACCATTCCTATCGTCCGGCTGCGGGCGCACCACTCCCGTCAGCGCGGAGCGCGAGCTATTTCAGGAAGCCTTCGTAGTTGCGCATCATCAGCTGCGCCTCGAGCTGCTTCATCGTGTCCAGCGCCACGCCGATCACAATCAGGATCGAGGTACCGCCGAAGAAGAAGTTGGCCGAGGTCTGGCTGATGAGGATCGTCGGCAGGGCGGCGATCGCGGCCAGGAACAAGGCGCCCGGGAAGGTCAGCCTCGCCAGGATCCGATCCAGGAATTCAGCCGTGGGTCTGCCTGGCCTCACCCCTGGGATGAACCCGCCGTACTTCTTCAGGTTGTCGGCCTGGTCGACCGGGTTGAACGTGACCGCCGTGTAGAAGTACGTGAACAGGATGATCAGGATGCTCTCGCCCAGGACGTAGTGCCAGCCCTGGGGGCTGAAGAAGTTCTGTACGTCGGTCCAGAAGTTGGTTTTGTTCTGTCCGAGCAACTGGCCCAAGGTGGGCGGGATCGCCATCATGCTGGCGGCGAAGATGACCGGAATCACGCCGGCCATGTTCACGCGCAGGGGCAGGTAAGTCTGGCTCCCCTGCGTCATGCGACGCCCGATCACGCGCTTGGCGTATTGGATCGGGATCCGGCGCTGGCCCTCCTGGACGAACACGATCGCCGCGACCACGCCGAGCGCGATGAACGGCATGATCACGCGGAACACCTGGTCGGGGTTGGTCCACCATTCGTGAATGCCGTTCGGGATCCGCGACACGATGCTGGCGAAGATCAGCAGCGAGATCCCGTTGCCGATGCCGCGCTGAGTGATCAGCTCGCCCATCCACATCAACAGGACGGTGCCCGCGGTCAGTGAGATCACGATCAGCAGCACCTTGGCCAGGTTGAAGTTGGTGATCACGGTCACGCCGGCCGACTGTTCGAAGCTCCGGAACAGGAACACGTAGCCGATCGACTGGGCGAAGGCCAGCCCGACCGTGAGATAGCGCGTGTACTGCGTGATCCGTGCCTGGCCGACCTCGCCCTCCTTGGAGAGCTTTTCGAGCGAGGGGACCACGACCTGCAGCAGCTGCAGGATGATCGAGGCCGTGATGTAGGGCATGATCCCGAGCGCGAAGATCGCGATTCGGCCCAGGCCGCCGCCCGAGAACAGGTTCAGGAAGCCGAGGATGCTCGACCCGCCGAAGTTGTTCTGGATCGCCTGGACCGCCGCGGAGTTGATGCCCGGCGCGGGGATGTGCGTGCCGAGCCGGTAGAGCGCGAGGATCGCAGCCGTGAACAGGACCTTCTTGCGGATGTCGCCAACCCGGAATGCTCCGAGAATGGTCGAGATCACTTCTGATGGCCTCCGCCGTCGGCCTCGACGATCACCTGGCAGGTGCCGCCGGCGGCTTCGATTCGCTCCCGGGCGGTGGCGCTGAAGCCGTGCGCGTGCACCGTCAACGGCTTCGACAGCTCGCCCTTGGCCAGAATCTTGACCGGGATCCCCTTCCGCGTGGCCAGGCCCTTGGCGTGCAGCGCCTCGAGGGTGACCGCGGCACCGGACTCGAACCGCGCCTCCAGATCGACCAGGTTGACCGGCTGGCTGTGCGTTCGGAAGGGCTCAAAGGGCATCGACTTCTTCATGTGCGGACCGCGCAGCTTGCGCATCCGCATGTGGATCGGGTTCTGTCCGCCCTCGAAGCGCGCGCGGCGCTTCGCTCCCGAGCGCGAGCCCCAGCCCTTCTGGCCCCGTCCCGACGTCTTGCCGGTCCCTGAGCCCTCGCCGCGGCCGACGCGCTTGCGCGGCCGGCGCGACCCACGCGCGGGCCTCAAGTTGTGCAGGCCGATGCGATGGGACTGGTGCGGCGGCGGCTCCGCCGGCGCCTTGGGCTCTTCGCGCTCTTCCTCGGACTCAGCCATCCGACTCCTCCGACACCTCGACCAGATGCGCCACCTTCGCGATCATCCCGCGAATCTGCGGCGTATCAGAATGCTCGACACGCTGGCCAATCCGGCGCAAACCAAGTGAGCGCAGCGTGTCCCGCTGACGCTGATCGGAGCCGTTGCGGGACCGGCGCTGGGTCACGACCAGCTTGCTCACTCCTCGGACTCCTCGGACTCCTCGGTCTCCGCGGCCGCGGGCTCCTCGACCTCCGGCTCGACGGGAGTCGCCGCCTCGGATCCGCCGCCGTTGCCGTTCGAGCTCGGACCTGCCGAGACAGTCTCGGACGCGACCTCAGGCTCAGCCGTCAAGCCGAGCACCTGGTTGACCGAAAGGCCACGGATTTCGGCGACCTCGTCAGGAGTCCGTAGAGACTGCAGTCCGGCCATCGTGGCCTTGACCAGGTTGATCGGGTTCTGCGATCCGAGCGACTTGGACAGGATGTCGTTGATTCCGGCGAGTTCGAGCACGGCGCGCACGCCGCCGCCGGCGATCACCCCGGTACCGGGCGCGGCCGGCTTCAGGAACACGCGGCCCGAGCCGAAGATGCCGGTCGTCTGGTGGGTGATGGTCGAGCCGTGCTTGGGCACGCGGTACAAGTTCTTCTTGGCCTGTTCGACGCCCTTCTGGATGGCCACCGGGACCTCGTTGGCCTTGCCGTAGCCGATCCCCACGATCTCCCGCTCATCGCCGACGACGACCAGCGCGGTGAACGAGAAGCGCCGGCCGCCCTTGACCACCTTGGCCACACGGTTGATCTCGACGACGCGCTCCTGGAGGTCGAGTCCGGCGGAAGAAACTGTGCGATCGCGTACGGCAGGCATCAGCAGATCCAGATTAGCGGGCCTAGAAGGTCAGCCCGCCCTCGCGGGCTCCGTCGGCGAGCGCCTTCACGCGCCCGTGGTACTTGTAGCCGCCGCGGTCGAACACGGCGGTACTGATCCCCGCCGCGACAGCGCGCTGCGCCAACAGGCCGCCGGCGCGCGTCGCCTGCTCCATCGGCCCCAGACCGCGGAGCTCGGCCTCGGTCCAGTTGACCGCGGCCAGCGTGCGGCCGGCGTCGTCGTCGATCAGCTGGACGAAGATGCCGCGGTTGGAGCGGAACACCGAGATCCGGGGCCGCTCGGCGGTTCCGCGGATCTTCGCGCGGACGCGCCGTCGCCGCTTGAGCCGCTTGGCGGGCTTGGTCATCACGGTCATGCCCGCTTACCAACCTTCCGGGCCACGTACTCGCCCTCGTAGCGGATCCCCTTGCTCTTGTAGGGCTCCGGCTTGCGCTGCTTGCGGATCAGCGCCGCGATCTCGCCCACCTGCTGCTTGGAGGCGCCGCGCACGACGATCCGGGTCGGCTGTGGGACTTCGAACTCGATTCCGTCCGGAGCCTTGATCGAGACCGGGTGCGAGTAACCGAGCGCCAGCTCGAGGTCGCGCCCGCGCAGCTGAGCGCGGTAGCCGACGCCCTGGATCTCGAGGCGCTTCTCGAACCCAGCCGTGACGCCCTGCACCATGTTGGCGATCAGTGTGCGGGTCAGGCCGTGCAGGGCACGGTGCTCGCCGCGATCCGTGGGACGCGTCACGACGATCTGGCCGTCGTTCTGCTCGACGCCTATCTCGCGGCTGACGCGCTCGGACAGCTCGCCCTTCGGGCCGTTGACGGTGACGCGCTCGGGCTCGATCGCGACGGTCACGCCGGCCGGTACGGGAATGGGTTGTCTGCCGATGCGGGACATAGCTCAGATCGGGGTCTACCAGACCTTCGCCACGACCTCGCCGCCGACGCCCTCGATGCGGGCCTCGTGGCCGGTCATGACGCCCTTGGAGGTCGAGATGATCGCGGTGCCCATGCCGCCCTGTACGCGCGGGATGTGGGCGTGGTCGACATAGGTGCGCTGGCCTGGGCGCGACACGCGCTGTAGCCCGGTGATCACCGGCTTACGCGCCTGGGTGTACTTGAGCGTGATCGTCAGATCCTGCCCGGGGCGTCCCGGAGCGGGGTCGCGAACCTCGTAGCCGTCGATGTAGCCCTGCTCGCTCAGGATGCGGGCGATCTCCCGGCCCAGCTTCGAGGCGGGGATGGTGACGTCGTGGTGCTGGGCGGCCGCGGCGTTGCGGATCCGGGTCAACAGGTCGGCGATCGGGTCGGTCATCGTCATGGCGTCACCAGCTTGACTTGGTCATGCCGGGGATGAAGCCCTGGTGGGCGAGCTCGCGCAGGCAGATCCGGCACAGGCCGAACTTGCGGTACACGGCGCGTGCCCGGCCGCAGCGGCGGCAGCGGGTGTACCCGCGCGTCTTGTACTTGGGCGGGCGCTGTTGACGGACAACCTGTGAAGTCTTGGCCATGGGCTCCTCTAAGTCTGGCTGGCGGCCGCCTCCGGGCGGCCTTCTCTACTGAATGGCATCCCGAGCGCCTCGAGCAGGGCGAACGCCTCGTCGTCGCTCTGGGCGCTGGTGGTGATCGTGATGTCGAGGCCGCGAACCTGATCCACCTCGTCGTAATCCACCTCCGGGAAGATGATCTGCTCGCGCACGCCCATCGAGTAGTTGCCGCGGCCGTCGAACGAGCGGGGGTTGAGCCCGCGGAAGTCCCGGATCCGCGGGATCGCGACCGACATCAACCGGTCCAGGAACTCGTAGGAACGCGCGCCGCGCAGCGTGACCGCAACCCCAACCGGCATCCCCTCGCGGACCTTGAACTGGGCGATCGACTTGCGCGCGCGGCGGACGTTGGGCCGCTGCCCGGTGATCGTGGCCAGCTGCTCGGACGCGGCGTCGAGCATCTTCGAGTCCTGCTTGGCGTCGCCCACGCCCATGTTGACGGTCACCTTCTCGATCCGGGGCACGCGCATCGGCGTCGAGTAGCCGAAGCGCTCGGTCAGCGCCGGGAGGATCTCGTCGCGATAACGCGTCTTCAGTCTCGCTTCAGGCATTGATCAGTCCAACCTCGTTCCGCTGCGCCGGGCAACCCGGTAGCGCTTGCCGTCCTGGATCTCGATTCCGATCCGCGTGGGCGCGTTGTCCTTCGGATCGGCCAGCATCACGTTGGAGACGTGGATCGGGCCCTCCTTCTCGATCACGCCGCCGACCGTCTCCGCGCGCTGGGCGCCGCCCACCTGGCGGGGACGCTGATGGCGCTTGACGATATTGAGACCTTCCACGAAGACGCGGTCCTTCTTGGGTTCGACGCGGAGGATCCGCCCGCGCTTGCCACGATCCTTGCCGCCGACCACGATCACCTCGTCGCCTGCCTTCAGTCGCGCCGGCATCAGAGTACCTCCGGGGCCAGGGAGACGATCCGCATGAAGTTGCGCTCACGCAGCTCGCGCGCCACCGGGCCGAAAATGCGCGTCCCTCGCGGATTGTTCTGGTTGTCGATGAGCACGGCGGCGTTCTCGTCGAAGGCAATGTAGGTGCCGTCCTCGCGGCCGTAGGCCTTGCGGGTGCGGACGACGACCGCGGTCACCACCTCGCCCTTCTTGACCGATCCTTGCGGAGTGGCCTGCTTGACGGTGGCGGTCACGATGTCGCCGACGCCGGCGTAGCGACGGCGATGGCCGCCCCGGACGCGGATCACCAGGATCTCACGGGCGCCGGTGTTGTCGGCCACGCGCAGCCGTGTCTCATTCTGGATCACGCTACTCAGCCCTCTCCACGACTTCGACCAGCCGCCAGCGCTTAAGCCGCGACATCGGACGGCACTCGCGCACGATCACGGTGTCGCCGATGTGCGCGTCGTTGCCCTCGTCGTGCGCGTGCAGCGTGCTCGAGGTGCGGACGATCTTCTCGTAGCGACGGTGGCGCCGGGCGGCATCGATCCTCACCGTGATCGTCTTGTCGGCCTTGTCGGAGATGACCACACCCTGGCGGGTCTTCTGGCTCCCCGGCCCGTGCTCGCGCGGCGGGGTGGCCTCCGCCTGGGTGCCGGCACCGGCGGCGCGCGCCTTCTGGCGCGCCCGGGTCCGCTCGACGCGGCGGGCCTCTGCCTTGCTCTGGCGCTCGGCCACCCGCTCGGCGTGACGCTCCTCCGGCGTCAACGGCTGGCGCGCGCGGGTCTGGGCGGCCTTGGCCGCGCGGGCGCGCCGCCGGCGCTCCTTGGGCGGGACGACCTCGACCGGCGCCCTCGGGGCGGCCGCTGCCTCCTCCGCCGGAGCCTCCGCCTCGGCCGGGGTCTCTTCAATCTCGTTGTTCTCGGTATCAGTCATTGTCAATTCTCTGGAGTTCGCGTTCGCGCGCGATCGTCAGCGCTCTCGCGATTTCCCGCTTCGCGCGCTTCAGGCTCGCGGTGTTCTCGAGCTCGGCCGTGGCGTGCTGGAAGCGCAGCCCGAACAGTTCGCGCCGAGCGGTCTGGATGTGCTCACGCAGCTCACTGTCGCTCAGATCCCGGACATCCGACGCCCTCATGTCACCCGTCCTCTCGGAGCACGAACTTCGTGCGGACCGACAGCTTGTGCCCCGCCAGCCGCATCGCCTCGCGAGCCAACGGCTCGGGGACGCCGGCTAGCTCAAACATGACCCGGCCGGGCTTGACCACCGCGACCCAGCCCTCCGGCGAGCCCTTGCCCGAGCCCATGCGCGTCTCCGCGGGCTTTTTGGTGAAAGACTTGTCCGGGTAGACGTTGATCCAGACCTTGCCGCCGCGCTTGATCTTGCGAGTCATGGCAATTCGGGCGGCCTCGATCTGGCGGTTGGTCAGCCAGCCGGCGTCGAGCGCCTTGAGGCCGTAATCGCCGAACTGGACCTTGGTCTGCCCGCGCGACATGCCGTGCCGGCGCCCGCGGTGAACCTTGCGGTACTTGACGCGCTTGGGAGCGAGCATCAGCCGTCACCACCTTGTTGGCCGCCGCCGCCACCGCCGGGGCGAGGCCCGCCACCGCCGCCGCCGCCACCGCCGCCGCCGCGGCCGCCG
>Ga0187769_10000009_pt1 | contig 92342 bp, 84 predicted proteins | sample 0116_SJ02_MP02_1_FD_133140 | JGI IMG/M metagenome (GOLD analysis project Ga0187769, IMG submission 133140) | Tropical peat soil microbial communities from peatlands in Department of Meta, Colombia - 0116_SJ02_MP02_10_MG | ecosystem: Environmental > Terrestrial > Soil > Wetlands > Peat | place...
CGGATTCTCGGTGGCGCACTACCTGACGACTGGACACTTCTGGAGCGCGTTCGCCCAGCCGGCGCTGGCGTCGGGGCTCGGCGGCTGGTGGTGGGCGGTGGTGGCCGGCGCCGTCATCGGCCCGGCGCTCTGTCTCCTCCAACGTCGCTCGGGAAGAAACTACGAAATAGTCGGAGTTTCTTCCCGAGCAACCGTTCGGATGCTCGGCGCGGTGGCTCTGTTCTCGCTTCTGGCCTACCTCGTCACGCCCGAGACCGCCGCCGGCCCGGCGGGCGATCCGCTCGGCTTCGCGTTCAACCTGCGCTACCTCGCCCCGGCGCTGACCCTGTCGCTGGTGGTGCTCCCGCTCGCGCCGGCCTTCTCCGCGCCGGCGGTCCGAGCAACCCTCACCGTCGCGCTGGCCGCCGCGCTCGTCGCCACCGTCGCCGAGCCGCAGCTGTGGCCGGCGCACGTCCCCGGCGCCGTCCTGATCGCCGTGGCGGCGACGCTCGTCGTCGGCGCGCTCGTCGCGCTCGCCCGCATGGCCCGCGCGCCGATCGCGATCGCGCTCGCCACCGTCATCGCGCTCGCCGGCGGCGCCGCCGGCTACGGCCTGCAGCGCCACTACCTGCGCGGGCGCTACGCCTACCAGCCCGGGGTGTCCTACCTCGCGCCCGTGTGGGCGCTGTTCCGCACGATCCACGACGCGCGCGTGGGCGTGGTCGGGACATTCGGCGGGTTCTTCGCCTACCCGCTGTACGGCCTGGATCTCTCCAACCGGGTGCAGTACGTGGCCGAGCGGGGACCCCACGGGTCGTTTACGCCCATCACCACCTGCGCTCGATGGCGTGCCCAGGTGAACTCCGCGCACTTGAACTATCTCCTCACCACACCCGCACGCGACCCGTGGCACTCGAAGGTGCTCAGCTACTCCCCCGAGAACGCGTGGACCGCCTCCGACCCCGCGGCTGAACCCGTGTACCGCGAGACCGCTCTGGGCCAGCCGATCGTCCTCTACCGGATCCGCGGCCCGCTCGACCCCAGCGGGTGTGAGTAACCTCAACGACGAGTGTCGACCATCGCTGACCATCTCTCCGATCCCGAGCTGCTCGCCACCGAGTGGGACCTCGCCCCGCTCCTCGAGGGCGAGGAGGACCGCGCCCGCGCCGAGAGCATGCTCGACGAAGCGAAGGAGCGCGCGACGCGCTTCTCCGAGACCTACGCGGGCAAGGTCGCCGAGCTCGACGCCGAGGGCCTGCGCACGGCCATGTACGAGCTCGAGGTGATCAACGAGCTGATCGGCCGAGTCGGTTCGTACGCGAGCCTGCGCTTCGCCACCGACACCGCCGATCCGGCGCGCGGCGCGCTGCTCCAGCTCGTTCAGGAGCGCGCCACCGAGATCGAGACGCTGCTCTTGTTCTTCGAGCTCGACTGGGCCAAGCTCGATGACGACCGGGCGCGCGAGCTGCTGGCCTCCGCCGACCTCGACCGCTACCGCCACCACCTCGAGAGCGTCCGGCGCTACCGGCCGCATCTGCTCTCCGAGTCAGAGGAGAAGGTCCTCACCGAGAAGTCGATCTCGAGCAACAGCGCATGGGCTCGTCTGTTCGGCGAGGTCGTGGCGGCACTGCGGGTGGGACTCGACGATGACGAGCTGACCCTCGACGTGGCCCTCAGCCGCCTGCAGTGGGCCGACCGCGACATCCGTCGGGGCGCGGCCGGGGCCGTGTCCGCCGCGCTCGAGCCCGGGCTGCGCACGCGCGCCTTCATCTACAACACGCTCGTCTACGACAAGTCGGTCGAGGACCGCCTGCGGCGCTATCCGCACTGGCTGGCCAGCCGCAACCTGGCCAACGAGGCCTCCGACGAGTCGGTGATGGCGCTGATTCAGGCGGTGCGCGCGCGCTACGACATCCCCCAGCGCTGGTACCGGCTCAAGGCCAAGCTGATCGGCGTCGAGAAGCTGGCCGATTACGACCGTTCGGCCCCGGTGCTCGCGACCGACATCACCTACTCCTTCGGCGAGGCGCGCGAGCTGGTGCTCGACACCTACCAGTCGTTCGCGCCGGTCGCCGGCGATGTGACCCGCCGCTTCTTCGACGAGCGCTGGATCGACGCCCCACCCCGCCCGCACAAGCGCGGCGGCGCCTTCTGCGCCTACACCGTCCCCAGCGTGCACCCGTACGTGATGCTCAACTTCACCGCCCAGCGCCGCGACGTGCTGACGATGGCCCACGAGCTGGGCCACGGCCTGCACGCCGCGCTGGCCCAGCCCCAGGGCGTCTTCCACCAGTCGACGCCGCTGACGCTCGCCGAGACCGCGTCGGTGTTCGGCGAGGCGCTCGTGTTCGGGCGCCTGTTGGCGGACACCTCCGACGAGGAGCAGCGCCTCGGGCTGCTCGCTGAGCGGATCGACGGCGCGATCGCCACCGTTTTCCGGCAAATGGCGATGAACCGCTTCGAGCACCTCGTGCACACGAGGCGCCGGAGCGACGGCGAGCTGTCGGCCGACCGGATCGGCGAGCTGTGGGTGGAGTCCCAGCGCGAACTGTTCGGCGACTCGGTCGAGATCACGGAGGGCTACCGGATGTGGTGGTCCTACGTGCCGCACTTCATCAACACGCCGGGCTACGTGTACGCCTATGCCTACGGGCTGCTGCTGGCGCTATCGGTGTACAGCCGCTACCTGGACGAGGGCGAGTCGTTCGTGCCCCGCTACCTCGAGCTGCTCTCCGCCGGCGGCTCGCGCAGCCCCGAGCAGCTGGCCGACATCGTCGGCATCGACCTGACCGACCCGGGTTTCTGGGACGCCGGGCTGGCGCTGGTCGAGCAGCAGCTGAGCGAGGCCGAGGAACTCGCCGCGCGCCGCTAGCGCTCAGCGGTGTGACGCCCGCCGGGTGCGGTTGCGCTCCTCCTGGCGCTCGACCACGTTGACGATCAGCTTCATCACCTGATCGATGCCCGTCGCGTTGGCGTCGCCGTGGGCAAACGCCTCGCGCCAGTCGCGGATGTGGCCCTTGGTGGCGAGCTCGTTGAAGAGCGAACGGTTTACGGTGAGGGTCACCTTGGCGTCCGCGGGGACGTCGCGCGAGACCTTCGGTCCCGGGAGCTCCACGCGGTAGATCTGCATGTCGCCGCGGCCGCGCAGCTCGAGCCCCGCCACCAGCTTCAGGTTCGCGAGCGCCGGCACCTCGTCCAGGAACCGCTTGACCGCAGTCTCGATCAGGGATTTGGTGTCGGAGGCCATGCGGCCTCCAACTCTAGATCTTGTGACGCTCGAGCAGCTTGCGCCCGATCACCATCCGCTGGATCTCGCTCGTGCCCTCGCCGATCAACAGCAGCGGTGCGTCCCGGTAGATCCGCTCGATCTCGTACTCCTTGGAGTAGCCGTAGCCGCCGTGGATGCGTAGGCACTCCTCGGCGCAGAAGCGGGCGGCCTCCGAGGCGAACAGCTTGGCCATCCCGGCCTCGATGTCCGACCGCTCGCCGGCGTCCTTCATCCGCGCCGCCCGGTGGGTGAGCAGCCGCGCGGCGTCGACCTGGGTGCCCATGTCGGCCAGCTTGAACTGGATCGCCTGATGCTGGGCGATCGGCTTACCGAACGCGCGGCGCTCCTGCGAGTACTTCAGCGCCAGCTCCAGGCAGCGCTGGGCCAGGCCCACGCCCCGGGCGGCCACGTTCACGCGCCCCAGCTCGAGCGCGTCCATCATCTGCCCGAAGCCCTTGTTCAGCCCGGCCTGCTCGCCGCCCAGGATGTTCTCGGCGGGGCAGCGATAGCCGTCGAACACGAGCTCGGTCGACTCGACGCCCTTGTAGCCCATCTTCTTGATCTTGGGCGGGACGTTGAAGCCCTTGTACTCGCCGGTGTTCTCGGACGCGCCCGGCTCCTTCTCGGCGATGAAGCAGGTGAGGCCTCGGTGCTTGGGCTGGGCGTTCGGATCGGTCCTCACCAGGACGAACACGAGCGACGAGAGCAAGCCGTTGGTCACCCACATCTTGGTCCCGTTGATCTCGTAGGCGTCGCCGTCGGGAAGCTTCTTGGCCGAGGTCTTGATCGCCGCCACGTCGGAGCCGAGCTCGGGCTCGGACAGGCTGAAGGCCGCGCGCATCTCCCCGGTGGCCATCTTCGGCAGGTACTTCTGCTTCTGCTCTTCGGTACCGAACTTCATCAGCAGGTAGGAGCCGATGAAGTGGGTGTTGACGATGCCGCTGATCGAGATCCATCCGCGCGAGAGCTCCTCGACGATCATCGCGTAGGTCGTCAGGTCGAGCCCCATGCCGCCGTACTCCTCGGGGATCGTGACCCCGAACAGGCCGAGCTCCTTCATCTGCTCAACGATCGGCTCGGGGAACTCGTCCTCGTGGTCGTAGTGCTCGGCGTTGGGGATGATCTGCTCGTCGGCGAACTGGTGCACCATCTCGCAGATCGCCTTCTGCTCGTCGGTCTTGTCGGTATAGGGGATCGCGATCGCCATGGTCGTTACGTACTCCTCAGATAATTGGGGCCCACCCGCCCAGCCGAGGATACCCGGCGCCCGGGGCTCCACCTTCAGTGAAAACCCCGTCCTTTAGCGCGCGGCGGCGGGGGCCGCGGACTTGACCCCGTGCTTCCAGGCCGTCTCGGGCCGGCGCTCAGGCTCGCCGTCGATCTCGACGTCCACGCGCTCGTTGAAGAAGCACAGGCGGCCGGCGATGAGATCGACGGCGCGGAGCGGCTGCTCGTAGTACCAGATCAGGTCCTTGACGGTTTCGCCGCCGGGAACGCTGACGGCGTAGTAGCCGGCGGTGCCCTTGTACGGGCAACGGGTCACGGTGTCGGTCGGCTCGAGCTCGGCCGCGACGTCCTCCCGCGGCAGGTACCAGCGCGGCGGGAGATTCGACTCGAACAGCGCCACCGCGTGGTCGGTCTCGGCCAGCAGCTGGCCGTCGAGCGAGACCCGGATGTGGCGCGAGGTCGGCATCACGTCGACTCGGTGGTAGGGATCGCGCGGGTGGACGAGCACCTCCTCGTCCTCCTCGTACCAGTGATCCATCCGGTCGAAGTAGAACGCGACCATGCCCTTAATCGGCGCCGCGGCCTCGAGTGGCTCGGGGTAGTACCAGGCGCCGGCCTCGACAACGGTGTCGCCGACGCGGATCGTGTGGTAGGACGCCTCGCCCTTCTTGGGGCACCGGGTGTGGCGGTCGGAGGGCTCGAGCACGTCGGAGCGGACGTCCTCGGGCGGGAAGTAGTAGACGGGCTGGTGGCCAGATTCCGAGAGCAACAGCACACGCCGGCTGTCGGCGATCGTCTCGCCGCCGACCACGACCCGGATCCACTTCTCGCACGGCTCCATGTACAGCGCGCTGCCGGGCGGCGGCGGCTCGAAGTTGAACGTCCCTGCCGGATTGCGCCCCAGCGGCCCGGTGCCCGTCATGAGACCCATCTGGATTAAAAAGATAGCCGCCGGCCGCAACCAGACCGATCGCCCGCATCCTGCCGGCGAGCTCCAAACGGAGCCGAACCCGCATGTTGTCGGTCTAGGCCCCCTTGCGCCGGCGGCACGGCGCCGATTCTGCCCGAAACCTCATCAAAGTTCATCAAAGTCGACGAATGTTTGAGCGGATCCAAACAAGCGCCTGGACGCCGGATCCAGTCGCTCGCGCGGGCGGGGATTGAAGGCTGGCACACTGGCCGCCTCCATGAACTTTGCTACTGACGTCGTCGAGGCGGCCCCGCCGGAGCGCCGGGCCCTGGTCGAGCTGGCCCGCGACGGCAGCCGGCGTGAGTGGAGCTTCGGGCAGGTGGCCGACCGGAGCGCGCGGCTCGCGACCGCGCTCGCCGCGCGCGGCGTCGGCCGGGGCGACGTCGTGATGACGCTGATCGGCAACCGCCCCGAGTGGGTCCTGACGATGGTGGCGTGCTTCCGCCTCGGCGCGGTGGCGCTGGCCTGCAACGAGCAGCTGCGCGCGCACGACCTGGCGCACCGGCTCGCCGCAGCGGGCCCGAAGCTGATCGTGGCCGACGAGCGGAACGTCGCCGAGTTGACCACGGCGAACCCCGCGTGCGACGTGCTGACGATCCCCGACGACCGGCTGTTCGACGAGGCCGTCGAGCGCGCGCCGGCGGTCGAGCTCGAGCCCCACGACCCGTGCCTGATCACCTTCACGAGCGGCACCACGGGCCAACCCAGCGGCGTCGTCCACGGCCAGCGCTATCTGCCGGGCCAGCGCCTCCAGGCCGAGCACTGGCTCGACGCGCGGCCCGGCGAGCTCGTCTGGTGCACCGCCGCGACCGGGTGGTCGAAGTCGGCACGCAACGTGTTCATCGCCCCCTGGCTGCGCGGCGCGGCGGCGCTCGTGCACGACGATCGGTTCGATCCGGCGCAGCGGCTCGAGCTGCTCGCCTCCGAGCGGGTGAACGTGCTGTGCATGGCCCCGACCGAGTACCGGGTGATCGCCAAGCGCGTGGAGGTGCGTCCGCTGCCCGAGCTGCGCTCGCTGGCGGCCGCCGGCGAGCCGCTCAACCCGGAGGTGATCCGCGCCTTCCGCGAGGCGACTGGCCTCGATATCCGCGACGGCTACGGCCAGACCGAGACCGGGCAGCTGACCGGCAACCCGCTCGGCGAGCCCGTCCGCCCGGGCTCGATGGGTCGCCCGCTCCCGGGGGTCGACCTCCGCGTCGAGGACGGTGAGCTCGTGCTGGCCGATCCCGCCACCGATCCGACGTTCTTCGTCGGCTACGTGGACGGCACGCCGGCGCCGGCGGACCGGCCGTGGCACACGGGCGACCGCGTCGCCCGGGACGAGGATGGCTACCTCTATTTCGAGGGGCGGACCGACGACCTGATCATCTCCGCCGGCTACCGGATCGGCCCGTTCGAGGTCGAGTCCGCTCTCGTCTCTCACGCCGCCGTGGCCGAGGCCGCGGTCGTGGCCGCGCCCGACGAGGAGCGCGGCGCCGTGGTCCGCGCCGTGGTCGTCCTGCGCGAGGGCTTCGTCCCGGGACAGGACCTCGTCGCCGAGCTCCAGGAGCACGTCAAGCACGAGACCGCCCCGTACAAGTACCCGCGCATCGTCGACTTCGCCGACGAGCTACCCAAGACTGCTTCAGGAAAGATCCAGCGGGCTAAGTTAAGGGCGTGACGAACGACCGGGACGTGCTGACGGACCGGCGGCCCGTGATTGGGATCTGCACCGCGCTCGCCCGTGCCCGCTGGGGCGTGTGGGAGCGCGACGCCGCGCTGCTCGCCGTCAGCTACATCGCGGCGATCCAGCGCGCCGGCGGCCTGGCGCTGATGCTGCCGCCGGACGGCCACTTCGAGCAGGACCCCGACGAGGTGCTCGACCTGCTCGACGGGCTGATCCTGGCCGGCGGCAACGACATCGACCCCGCCTGCTACGGCGCGAAGGCGCACCCGGAGACGCTCCACACCGTGCCCGAGCGCGACGCGGCCGAGCTCGCGCTGGCCCGGCGCGCGGTCGCCCGCGACATGCCGGTGCTCGGGATCTGCCGCGGGATGCAGGTGATCAACGTCGCCTTCGGCGGCACGCTCAGCCAGCACCTGCCCGAGCAGCTCGGCCACGAGGAGCACCGCCGCACGCCCGGCAGCTTCGAGGGCGCCGACCACGACGTGGCCCTCATCCCCGGTTCGCTCGCCGCCCGCGCCGCCGGCGAGGAGCTGCACACCACCAAGTCCCATCACCACCAGGGGGTCGACGCGCTCGGGTCCGGGCTCGAGGTCACCGGCCACTCCGTGCTCGACGACCTGCCGGAGGCGATCGAGGCACCCGACCGGCGCTTCGTGCTCGGCGTCCAGTGGCACCCGGAGGCGGACGAGCGCAGCCGCATCCTGGGCACGCTGGTCGAGGCCGCGCGCGAGTTCAAATTAGAAGACGCGCGGGCTCAGTCGGATGGTCGGCGGCGCCTGACGGCGGCGCCTTAGCGGAGCGCCCGCGGCTCCGAGTAGCCGGCGGCCCGCACCACTTCCGTCACCCGCCGGGCGTGCGCCGGACCCCGCGTCTCGAGCACCAGCTGGACCGCGGTCTCGCGCACGTGTAGGTCGAACCCCTCGCGGATGTGCTCGACGTCGAGCAGGTTGGCGCGGAGCTCCCCCACGAGCGTCAGCAGCCGCGCCAGCGACCCGGGCCGGTCGGGCAGCGAGGCCAGCAGCACGAGCCGCCGGCCCGCCTGGCTCTCGTGGCGGCGCGCCACCTCACCGAGCAGCCCCGCGTCGACGTTACCGCCCGACAGCAGCACGACCGTGGTCCCCTCTGCCGCCGCGGACAGCCGGCGGGACAGCAGCGCCGCCGCCCCCACCGCGCCGGCGCCCTCGACCACGAGCTTGGCGCGCTCGAGCAGGAACACCATCGCCTCGGCGACCTCGTCCTCCTCGACGCACACCATGTCATCGACCCATTGGGCGATCAGCGACAGGGTCAGCTCACCCGGGCGCTTGACCGCGATCCCGTCCGCGATCGTCAGCGCGGAGCTGACCGGGACCGGCTTGCCCGCGGCCAGCGACCCCGGCACCGGAGCGCAGCTAGCCGCCTGCACGCCGGCGACGTGGATGTCGGGGCGCGCGGACTTGAGCGCGATGGCGACGCCGCTGATCAGCCCGCCGCCACCGACGGGGACGATGACGCGCGCCAGATCGGGCACCTGTTCGAGCAGCTCGAGCCCGATCGTGCCCTGCCCGGCGATCACGTCCCGGTCGTCGAACGGGTGGACGAACGCCATCCGGTCCTCCTCGGCGGCCAGTTGGTGGGCGGCCTCGAGCGCGTCGTCGACGCTCGCGCCGATCATCCGGACGTCGGCGCCGAGCGCCTCGGCCGCCTCGACCTTGGCGATCGGGGCCGGCTCGGGCATGAATACGACACAGCGCACGCCCCGCGCGCGGGCGGCGTAGGCGACGGCCTGAGCGTGATTGCCGGCGCTGCCCGTCACCACGCCGTCGGCGCAGGCATCGCCGAGTGCGGCGACCTTGGTCAGCGCGCCGCGGATCTTGAACGACCCCGTTCGCTGGAGGTTCTCCGTCTTCAGCACCACCGTCCCTCCGGTGCGCTCGCTGAGCGTCCTCGAGCTCAGTACCGGCGTCTCGCGGACGACGCCGGCGACGGTCTCGGCCGCCCGGCGGAAATCCTCGGGGGCGAGGGGCGCGGCTCGGGCCGTGTCAGTCAGGGACCGCCACCACCGCGTCGATCTCCACCAGCGCGCCGCGCGGCAGCCCTGCGACCGCGATCGCCACCCGCGCCGGCGGGTCGGACTCAAAGAACGACTCGTACACCTCGTTGACCGACGCGAACGAGCTCATGTCGGTCAGGTACACAGTGAGGCGGACCGCGTCACCGAGCGTGGCGCCGGCTGCGTCGCACACCGCGGCCAAATTCTCGAGGCACCGCCCCGCTTGGTCGGCGGCCGTCGTGCCGACGATCTCGCCGCTCTTCGGGTCAAGCGGGATCTGGCCCGAGCAGAACAGCAGGCCGTCGACGCGCACGGCGTGCACGTAGGGGCCGACGGCCTCGGGAGCGCCGGGCGCGATGATCGACTCGCGATGTGCTGGCAACTGATCTCCTCCTGCTCGTCGGGCGGGATTCACAGCGTGTCGGGCGGGATTCACAGCGTATTGCTCGTGTGCCCGCCACGCGTCCTAACCCCGCTAGCCTCGGGTTCGTGGCCAATCGCCTCGCGGCCGAAAGCTCGCCGTACCTCCGCCAGCACAAGGACAACCCCGTCGACTGGTATCCGTGGGGCGAGGAGGCGCTGAGGCGGGCGCGAGACGAGGACCGCCCGCTGCTCGTCTCGATCGGCTACTCGGCCTGCCACTGGTGCCACGTGATGGCACACGAGTCGTTCGAGGACCCGGCGATCGCCGCGATCATGAACGAGCGGTTCGTGTGCGTGAAGGTCGACCGCGAGGAGCGCCCCGACGTCGACGCGATCTGCATGGAGGCCTGCCAGGCGATGACCGGCCAGGGCGGCTGGCCGCTGAACGCGTTCCTCACCCCCGAGGGCGTCCCGTTCTACGCCGGCACGTACTTCCCGCCCGAGCCGCGTCACGGCCTGCCCAGCTGGCGGATGGTGCTCGACGGCGTGGCCGAGGCGTGGGCGAACCGGCGCGAGGAGATCCGCGAGCAGGGCGGCCGGATCGTCCAGGCGCTCAGCGCCAGCCAGCGGATCGAGCCCTCCGCCGAGCCGATCCGCGACGAACTCCTGCGGCAGGCCGTCGACTCGCTGCGGGCCTCGTACGACCAGGTGAATGGCGGATTTGGTGGCGCGCCGAAGTTCCCGCCCGCCTCGGTGATCGAGTTCCTGCTCGCGCGTGGGGAGCGCGAGATGTCGCTGGGCACGCTCGCGGCGATGGCCCGGGGCGGGATCTATGACCAGGTCGGCGGCGGCTTTGCCCGCTACTCGGTCGACGCCACCTGGACCGTGCCGCACTTCGAGAAGATGCTCTACGACAACGCCCTGCTGGCCCGGGCGTATCTGCACGGCTGGCAGGTGTCGGGCGAGGAGCGTTTCCAGCGCGTGTGCCGCGAGACGCTCGACTGGGCACTGCGCGAGATGCGGGGGCCCGAGGGCGGCTTCTGCTCGGCGCTCGACGCCGACTCAGAGGGCGTCGAGGGGAAGTTCTACGTGTGGACCGAGGCCGAGATCCGCGATGCGCTCGGCTCGGACGCGCTCGCCGACGCAGCTCTCGACTACTTCCGGCCGCGCCGGTTCGAGCACGGTCTGATTCTCGAGGCGCGCGGTCCCGAGCCCCCGCCGGAGGTGCTGGCCGAGATCAAGGCTCGTCTGCTGTCGGTTCGGTCGGGCCGCGCGCGCCCGGGGCTCGACGACAAGCGCCTGACCTCGTGGAACGCGCTGATGATCGCCGCGCTGGCCGAGGCCGGGGCGGTGCTCGACCGCTCCGAATACCTGGATGCCGCGGCCCGCTGCGCCTCGTTCGTGCTGAGCGAGCTGCGCGATGCCGACGGGCGCCTGCTCAGGACCTGGAAGGACGGGCGGGGGCGGATCCCCGCCTATCTCGAGGATCACGCCTTTCTACTCGAGGCGCTGGTCGGGTGCTACGAGGCGAGCGGCGAACCGCGCTGGTTCGCCGAGGCCGTGGGTCTGGCCGACACGATGATCGAGCGCTTCTCCGACCCCGGGCGCGGCGGCTTCTTCACCACGGCTTCAGATCACGAGAGCCTGGCAGCCCGGCGCAAGGACCTCGAGGACACGCCGATTCCTTCGGGCAACTCGGCGGCGGCGCTCGGGCTGCTCCGGCTCGGGCTGCTGACCGGGGAGGGCTCCTACGAGCGCCACGCGCTGGGCGTGCTCCGGCTGCTGTCCGGACTCGCCGCGCGCCACCCGCACGCGTTCGGGCACCTGCTCCAGGCGGCCGACCTGTACCTGGCGCCGGCCAAGGAGGTGGCGATCGTCGGCCCGGAGCCCGAGGCCGGTGAGCTCGTGCGGGTGGTTCGCGGCGCCTACCGTCCTCACCTGGTGCTGGCCGCGGGGGCCGCCGACGGGGTCCCGCTGCTCCAGGGGCGCGAGCCCGTCGACGGCCACGCCGCCGCCTACGTGTGCGAGCACTTCGTCTGCCAGGCGCCGGTGACGAGCCCGGAGGCGCTCGCCGCGGCCTTGTAGGCGATCGATGAGACCCGGTAGATGCCATGTAGGGCAGTCGAGAGCGAAGCACTGCAGGTCGAGCGCTCGCGGCCGTTCGAGCTTCTGGGGCTGGTGGCGGTGGGGCTGCTCGTGTTCGCCCTCTACTCGCTGTTCGAGGCGCGTTACCGCCGGCTGCAGGCGGGCGTCCCGATCGTCGTGCCGGTGGCCGTCACCACCGCCCGGGGGGCCGCAGCGTTGTAGGCGCGGCGCCGCCGTCAGGCGCCGCCGACCACCTCAATACCGGTCTGCGCCGTCTCACCGGCGACTGTGGGGCGGTCCGGCAGCACGCAGACCATCCCCTCGCTGAACCCGGAGGATCCGATTGCGAAGGCCGCGTTGAACCGGTCGAGGTTGACGAGAGTCAGCAGCGCCGTGATCTCGACGATCTGCTCGTCGCTGAAATGCTCCTTCATCCGCGCGAACAGCTCGTCGGTCACCTCCACCGGCGTCCGCATGACCGCGACCGTGAAGTCGAGCGCCGTTTTCTCGCGCTCGGTGAACAATTCGCTCTGCCGGTAGTGAGGGAACGCCAGCAGCTCGTCGTCCGAGAAGCCGGAGTTGCGGCAGATCTGCGACCCGAGATCGACGCAGAACTCACAGCCGATCATCTGCGCGCCCTTCAGCTCGACCAGGTTCTTTAGTCGCTCATCGACGGTCTTGCCCTTCCGGACCGCCTGGTTGAACCGGCCCATGCCCATCATCATCTTCGGCTGATAGGCCCAGATCTCCATCGGCTCGATGCCGCTGCCGTGCGCGGGCCCGCGGCCAGTGAGCTTCTTCATCATGCGGGGGCCGAACCGGTAGGCGAGCTTGACCATCGGACTGGCCTGGCTTCGCGGAACTCCTTGGATGCGTGCCATCGAGCACCTCCGTCACGTCGGTTGCTTGGGCGGTTCTACCAGCCATGACCCCGAACGCCCAGAAGATGTGACGAGACGCCCAGAGGCGCGCCGGGGATGACCCACGACCGACGCTAAAGCCGGATGACGGGACTGCGCCTGAGGCGCCCCCCGCAGCGGTCGACCGCGGTGACCGACGCGAACCGGTACTGGGGGTGAAGCGGGATCGCCGTCTCGAACCCGTGTCGCCGCGCGAGCCCGAGCGGACGCACCTGGTCGTGCGTGGTTCCGGCCTCCACCTGCCAGCCGATGACGTTGGTGGCGCCGTTCCAGCTTGCGTACACGACCGATGCCCCGTCCTCCCGCTCTCGCCCTGCGGCGACGGCAGGCTGATGGTGAGGCATGCCTCTCCATGGAAACCGCATCCCACGGTATGAGTACACGCCTGCGGGGAGAGCGACCTCGAACAGGAGTTCACCGCCCGCGGTGAATTCGCTGGTGTACGAGGCCACCCCCCACCCGACGACCACTCGGCCGGAGGGGAGAATCTGGACCGACCCCATCGCTCCCGGCAGGAAACTCTGCGAGGTCGTGTACGCGTGACGAACGGTCACCTGCCCGCGTGCCTCATCGACCTCGAGCACCAGCCCGCGCGCCTGTTGCTCGCTCTTGATCGGGCCGTTGGTGCCGTTGTCGAACACCGTGAGCAACCGGTCGGAGAACTGGGAGGCATCGTGCTGCCAGGCGAACTGCGCCCCCGGGCCCATCTGAAAGTCACTGCCCTTGCCCCCGAGGGTCCAGATCACATTGCCGGTGCCGCGCTCGAGCTTGTAGATGGCCCATGTGTGGCGCCCGGACACGAGCAGGTTTCCGTCCGACAGCTGCTGGATCGAGTTCACGTGCAGATAGTCGTACGGCTCGCCCATCGGCTCCTGCGAGACGGACACGGGTATGTGCTCGAGGGCTCGCCACTCGAACAACAGGCGGCCGGTGGCGACATCCACCTCCTGGACGATCGACCCGAGGACCTGACGATCACGCGGCCCGCCGATCGAGGAGAGGTCCATCGGCACCGTCTCGGGGTAACAACTGAACAGCGCCGTCCCTTGAGGGGTCAGCGTCAGGGCATGCAGATCCATCCACCGACCGCCGGCGGCGCGGACCCGCGCCACCTCGCGGTAGGAGCGGTCGAGCACCACGGCCTCGCCCTGACCGTAGCCAGACTCGAGGATCTTCCCCTCCCACCACACCAGCACCGGTTCGCCGCGATACGTCGCCGCGGCGAAGTTCGTCACCTGCAGTCCCGTCGCCACGGGCCTGAACCACACCGGGGCGCCGTTGCGATCGATGATCAGCGGCCCGTACTGGTCGGACCCACTCAGCGAAACCGGCCCCGGTCCCAGGAACAGGAATTCACGATCGGCGGCCCCCCAGCGCTCGGCTGCCGCAGCCGGAGTGGCCGTGACCGCGGGCGGGCGCAGGCCGGGTTGGGAGTGAAATGCCCCGGTCGGACCCTCCTCCCTGACCGCGTACGAGCGGATCACGGGCAAGGGTTTGGAGCCGCCCGAGAGTTCAGCGATTCCGCCGCCGGCCGCGACCAGGAGGGCCGCGCCACCGGCTCCCCGCAGCAACTGACGCCGCGTTAGGCCGCCGCGGCGCGTGCGATCAGTTACAGCCACAGGTGAGCGCTCGCGCAGTCACAACGCACGCTCTGGATTCCTAGCGACGGAGATGTAAACCCATCGTCAACCGCATCTGCACCATTTCTATGCAGTAACTTTCCTTACTACAGCACAGGTAGGTAACGCTCGAGCTCCCACGGCGTCACCTGTACCCGGTAGTCGTCCCACTCCTGGCGCTTGATCTCGATGTAGCGGTTGAACATGTGCTCGCCGAGCGTGCGCAGGACGAGCTCGGACTCGGCGGTCAGCTCGATCGCCTCACCGAGCGTGGCCGGCAGCTGCTCGATCCCGAGCCGGCGGCGTTCCTCGGAGGACAGGTGGTAGAGGTTGGTCTCCATCGGGTCGGGGAGCTCGTAGCGATGCTCGATCCCCTCGAGACCCGCCTGGAGCAGCACCGCGAACGTGAGATACGGGTTGCACGCCGGGTCCGGACACCGCAGCTCCATCCGGGTGGCGCGCTCCTTGCCCGGGTGGTACATCGGCACGCGCACGAGCGCCGAGCGGTTCCGCCGCGACCAGGCCAGGTACACCGGCGCCTCGTAGCCCGGGACCAGGCGCTTGTACGAGTTGACCCACTGGGCGAAGATCGAGCAGATCTCGCGAGCGTGCCGGAGCTGGCCGGCGATGAACGCCTTGCCCACGTCCGACAAGAAGTACTGGTCGCCCGGATCGAAGAACGCGTTCTCCTCACCCCGGAACAGCGACTGGTGCGTGTGCATGCCCGAGCCGTTCTTCCCGAATAGCGGCTTGGGCATGAACGTCGCGTGCAGGCCGTATTTCATCGCGTATTCCTTGACCGTGATCCGGTAGGTCATGCAGTCGTCGGCCATCTCCAACGCGTCCTTGTAGCGCATGTCGATCTCGTGCTGGCTCGGGCCGACCTCGTGATGGGCGTACTCGGTGTGGATGCCCAACTGGTCGAGCGCCAGCACGGTCTCGCGGCGCAGGTCCGATCCTGCGTCGAGCGTGGTCAGGTCGAAGTAGCCGCCCTCGTCGAGCACCTCGGTCGAGGTCGGAGTGCGGAAGTAGAAGTACTCGAGCTCGGGCCCCACGTAGAAGTGATCGAAGCCCATAGCCTTGGCGCGCTCGAGCGCGCGACGCAGGACGTGCCTCGGGTCACCCTCGTACGGCGTCTTCTCGGGGGTGTGGATGTCGCAGAACATCCGCGCCACCCCCTGCTCCGCCGGCCGCCATGGGAGTGTCGTGAACGTCGTCGCGTCCGGCATCGCGATCATGTCGGACTCCTCGATCGGGTTGAAGCCCGTGATCGAGGAGCCGTCGAAGCCCATCCCGCCCTCGAACGCGTCGCCCAGCTCGGTGGCGTTGATCGAGAACGCCTTCAGCTGTCCGAGAATGTCCGTGAACCACAGGCGGACGAACCTGATGTCGCGCTCCTCCACGAGCGCCATCACATCATCGGGGGTCAGCGGCGAGGCGGTGGTTGCCATGGCGCCGCGAACGTTACTTGCTGGCCCGGCTCGTCAGATGCGCGTCGAGACGCGGCGCTCGCCGAGCCAGCGGTTGGCCCAGCGCTGGAGCTCGGAGAGGGCGGGCTCGAGTTCCCGCCCCATCTGCGAGAGCGAGTACTCGACCCGCAGGGGTGGGCCCGAGATGACCGTCCGCTCGACCATCCCGCGGCGCTCGAGCTCTTTCATGCGCTCGGACAGGAGCCGGTCCGACAACTCCGGCACCGCCTGCGCGATCTCAGAGAAGCGCAGCGGGCCGTCCATAAGCACCCTGAGGATTGCGCCGGTCCAGCGCCGCCCGACCAGCTCCACCGCCTCGTGGTAGAGGGGGCAGCAGTGCGGCGATACGCCGCCTTCAGCCTTCGTAGCCGTTTCTTCGGGCGCTCCCATCGCCGCTGGAAAGCTTACGCTGCTCGCAACCCTCGCGACGCCTTAGGCCGCTTGCAACGCGCGGGACGCCTCACTGGAGCCGTCGACCGGCACCTCACCGGCCACGTTGACCATCGCGGTGAAGCCCTCCAGGGCAACGCTGGCGATCGCCTCGAGGATCTGCTGGTCGTCCCACCCAGCCTCGCGCGCCTCCTCGTGGAGGTGCATCGGCGCCCGGCCGCGCTCCTCCAACAGCGCCTTGAGGTATCGCAGCAGCGCAGCCTCGCGCGGATCCTTGGAGTTGAACTGCCGCGCCAGCGCAACCTCGTCGATGGCCAGCCCGGCGGCACGAGCGGTACGCGAGTGCATCGCGATCCCCGGCTCGGACTGGTAGTACTCGGCGACCGCCAGCGCAATCCGCTCGAGGGTGGCAAGTGTCAGCTTGCCGTGCCGCAGCTCGGAGCGGAAGCGCGCGTACGCCCGCAGCGCCGCCGGCGAGCCCGCAAGCACACCGAGAAAGTTCGGCAGCTGGCCGCCGGTCGCGAGCGCGCCGCGCAGAACGGGCACTGACCCTTCCGGCGCGGTCAGGTCGTCATGGATCTGAAATCTGCTCATCGAAATCTTCATAGTTGACCACCAGTAGGTCCGGGGGCTGGGAAGGGCGTCTGTCCTTCACTTTCGAGACCTGCTTACGCTTGATAAGTGTAATTCGGCGGCCACGAGTGCACAAGGGGCCGCGGACGCATTTTGGGAATGCACGGCCGCCTCGTGAAACCGCATGTCCGCCGCCGGCGGAACACGCCTAATCTCCTTATACGAAGGCGGATAAACGCCGGATCAGCGACGGATGCAAGCTGTGTAAGCGGCGCCGACAGGCGCCGGCGACGCCGTCAGTGCACCAGCTGGTGCGCGACGGCGGCGTGCGCACTCGCCGCCGCGACAAAGATCAGGACCAGGCCGAGGATCACCGCCCACAACGCCGCACGGTCAGGCTGGAAGCCCGCCCGTTCGTGACGCCGCAGCGTGGGTCGCGCCATGGGTAGGTTGCGCTCGGGCGGGTGGGCACCATAGCCACGGATCGTCACGGTGCGCCGGTCGTTGGTGGCGGCGATGGGGCCATCGGTGGCGGGGGCGGGGCCACCGATGGCCCTGGCGGCGCCACCGGTGGCGGGGGCAGGGCCACCGGTGGTCTGTGGGGCGCCATCCCTGGCGTCCGCGCCGCCATTGGGAGCTGCTGTGGCGCGGGCGGCCGGTGCGGCCGAGCTCCGGGCGCGCGCGGCAGAGCTCCGGGCCCGTGTCGGGCGAGCCCGCGCGGTCGAATTTCGGGGTTGCGTTGAACGCGCCGGCGTGGAGGCCGGAACGATTCGTGGCCGCCGAGCAGCCGGAAAGTCTCGGAACGCCTCCGTGTCGAGCTCCTCCCACCACGGTGCCGCATAGCGACGCGCGGCACGCGTAGAACCGCGTGCTCCCGGCATATCACCGACCTCTTTCTAATGCTTACGGGGTTAGCTGACGGGCTCGCGCCGAAAGAGCGGCGCTACGCAACTCGGGCGATTCGCCCCAACAACTTGGGTCCCCCGCTCCCGCCGCCCGGCCTGGTGCGGGCGGCGCGGGATTTCAGCTTTCGGTCGGCGATTCTAACAACTGCTCCGGACGGATGCAGATCTGAATAACGGACGATTCCCCCGCAAGGTCCGGCTTGATTGCCGCTTCTCGCTTCGTCGCACCGCCAAGACCATCGCAGGCGCTACGCCTGGATCCAGGCTAAGAGCTAGTCGTCCAGGTTCTCGACGATCTCGTTGGCGCGCGACCACTGCTCGGGCGGGACGACGAGATAGATGTCACCGCGGCCGAACTGATCGAGTGGCTGATCAGCGCTGCAGTAGGCGTCCACGCCCAGCTCGCGGAGCCGATCGCGCCATGCCACCGCGGTCGCCTGCTCCGCGAACGTACTAACCGTCTCCCACCCGTCCAGGCGGGGATCACCGATGGAGACGGCCGGATCTTTCGTCCTGGCCGATCTGCGGAACCGGGGCAGTGGCACGGCCCAAGCGTACGCTGCGGAAGGAGCTACTCCTTGCCCGCCACCGCGGCCACGAACTGGGCCACGTGCAGGGCATCCACCCCCTGGACCACGTCCGCCGGCATCGTCCCGTAGCCCAGGCACCCCTCCTGGCTTCCGGGCGGCGGGTCTTGGAGGCATCCGTACTCGATGGTGTGGAGCACCAGCTGTTCAGTTGGCTGGAGCACGTCGAGGTTCGGCCCCACCTTGCCCACGGCGTTCGCCGCCGCAAGCGTGTGGCACACGGCACAGTGGTCCCCGAAGACCTCCCGCCCCTGCTTCTCGCCGAGCGTCAGCCTGATCCCGCCCACCTGGGCGCTGGCCCGATTGCGGTTGCCGACCTGGAACACGACCGGGATCACGACGCCGAAGACGATGAAGATGGCGGCGAACACCCACCCCGTCGCCCGGCGGGCCGCGAACGAACGCCGGCGACCCGAGACGTCCGCTGCTTTTGCCGGGCCGCCGCGGACGGCTAAGAAGAACACGCCGAGACCAAGCACGACCCAAAACGCGGCGAACAGCAGGACGGCTAGCACGGAGCGGCACCTTACCGTGCTCTCCCGGCGAACGGCTCTTGATGCCCTATGCGGCGGCGCCTCACGGCGGGCCTCATCGTCGCCGCCCCGACGCGAAGCTCATGACCGGCGGAGCGACAGCGCGGAAGTCCTCGGCCTCGTTTTCCCGCGAGGTTCGGTCGCGCTGGGCTCGCTGCTCCGCCAGACCTCGGCGCACCTGCTCGTCGAGCATCGAGAAGTCCTTGACCTCGGCAGCGATTTGATCAGGCGCGTCGATCGGCTCGACCCGATCCACCAGCACGTTGATGGCGCCACCGGCGGCCGGCAGCCGCTCCAGCTTGCCCGCGGCCAAGATCAGTGGCTCGGTCCTCACCGTCAGGCGGTGCCGTTCATAGACCTCGGCCGGGACGATCAGGTTGATCGTCCCGTGCTCGTCCTCCAACAGCACGAACACGATGCCGTTGGCGGTGCCGGGGCGTTGCCTTGCCACCACCAGCCCTCCGACCCGCACGCGAGTGCCGTGACGCAGGGTCGCAAGCTCAGGGCTCATCACCAGCCCTTCGGGCAGCCGGTCGCGCATCAGCGCCATCGGATGCGAGTGGGCCGTCAGACCCGTCGTGCCGTAGTCGGCGAGCATCGACTCCCACGGGCTGAGCGTTCGCAGCTCGGGGGGGGCAGGCAGGTCGAGGGGCAGCGCGAGCTGCATCCCGCCGGGTACCCGGCGACCCGGCGTCGCCACGCCCAGCTGCCACAGCGCGATCCGCCGTGCCGAGCCACGAGGCGCCGCCGTCAGGCGCCGCCGATCATCCCAATGAGGCGCCGCCGCTAGGCGCCGCCGATCATCCCAATTCTCCGCGTCCTCGACGAGCGAGTCACAGGCCCCCGACCAGGCCAGCAGCTCCAGCGCGCCCGCGCTCGAGCCCGCCCGCGAGGCAAGATCGGCCAGGCTCCTGAACCGCCCGACCGCCTGGCGGCCGGCGACCAGCTCCTTGACCTCCTGCTCGGCGACGCCCCGGACATAGCCCAGCCCGATGCGGACGCGAATCGCCTCTCCCGAAATCTCGATGCTGCAGTCGGCGTCGCTCTCGTTGACGTCGGGCGGCAGCACATCGATCCCCCGCCGCTGGGCCTCGTGGACGAGCGCGTCGGGCGGGTAGAACCCCATCGGCTGCTCGTTCAGCAGCGAGCACAGGAACTCTGGGCTGTAGTGGACGCGCAGCCACGTCGACTGATACGCGAGCAGGCCGAACGCGGCGCCGTGGGCCTTGGGGAAGCCAAAGCCCGAGAAGCCCCGGACCATCGCGAACACCCGCTCCGCCGTCTCCTCGTCCACGCCGTGCCGGCGGATCGCGCCGGCGACAAACCGCTTGTGGTAGGCCTCGATCGCCGCATCGGAGCGCTTGCGGCTCATTGCCCGCCGCAGACCCTCCGCCTCGCCGGGCGAGAAGCCCGCGAACGCGATCGCCACCTCGATCACCTGGTCCTGGAAGATGATCGCACCCAGCGTCTCGCGTAGGGCGGGCTCGAGCGATGGATGCTCGTAAGGGACCTGGTAGTCGGGATCGACGCGCAACCGCTGCCGGCGCTCGATGTACGGGTTGACCGCGCCTCCCTGGATCGGCCCCGGCCGGACGATCGCAACCTGCACGGTGATGTCCTTCAGATTCTCCGGCCGGGTGCGGTACAGCGACTGCATCTGCGCCCGGCTCTCGATCTGGAAGACTCCGGTCGTCTCGGCGTTTTGGATGCACTCGTAGGTGGCCGGGTCGTCGTAGGGGATCCGGCTGAGGTCGATCTGCTCGCCGCGTGTGCGGTCGATCAGCTCGACCGCGCGCTCGACCGCCGACAGCATGCCGAGCCCCAGCAGGTCGATCTTCAGAAAGCCCGCGTCCGAGCAGGAGTCCTTGTCCCACTGCACGATCTGGCGTCCCTCCATCGCCGCTGGCACGATCGGGCAGCAGTCGATCAGCGGGCGGGTGGCGACGATCATCCCGCCCGAGTGCTGGCTCAGATGTCGCGGCAGGCCGTGGGCCTGTGCCGCCAGCCGCGCCAGCCATGCCCAGCGCCCGGTGGATCCACGCCGGCCGTCGCCACGATCCGGATCCGGTGCCACCCCGAACGCCGAGGCGATGTCCTCGCCCACCTCCCGCGCGTCCCAGCCCTCGCTGCCTCTCGCCACCCGCTCGATCTCTCCCGGCGGCAGCCCCAGCGCCTTGCCCAGCTCGCGGATCGCTCCGCGCGCGCGATACGTGGGAAACGCAGCGACCAGCGCCGAGCGCTCGTGGCCGTAGCGGTCGTGCACCCGCGGGATCAGCTTCTCCCTGATGTCGCGCGGGAAGTCGAGGTCGATGTCGGGCAGCGAGGTCAACTCGTCGTTCAGGAAGCGCCCGATCAGCAGGTCGTTGGCGATCGGGTCGACGTGCGAGAGGCCGGTCAGGTAGCACACGATCGATGAGACGCTCGAACCGCGGCCCCGTCCGGGCGGCAGCAGCCTCCTGACACTGTCCGGCCCGCGCACCTCGACCGCCACCTCTCGCGCCAGCTCGAGCAGGTCGTGGTGGAGCAGGAAGAACCCGGGCAGCTCGAGTCGCTCGATGATCCGGAGCTCCTGCTCGAGCCGGGCCTGTGCCTCCCCTTGCACGGAGCCCGTTCCCCGGTAGCGGTCCTCCAGCCGAGCCTGACACAGCTCGGTCAGCTTGCGCATCGCCTCCGCGTCCTCGGCCCCCGGATAGCGGTACCCGAGATCGCTGCTCAGATCGAACCGAAGCCGCTCAGCCAGTCGCACGGTCTCCGCCACCGCGTCCGTGTGCTCGGAGAAGCGACCGGCCATCGCCACCGGCGAGGCGAGCACGTGACTGAAGTTGCCACGGCGCTGGGGCTCGGAGGCGTCGAGCGTGGTGTGCAGACGCACGGCGACGAAGGCGTCCTGCAGCGGAGCCCGGATGCGCGCGTGGGCATGTACGTTCCCGGTTGCCACGCACAGCACGCCGAGCCGCGCGGCAATCCGCTCGAGCCGCCGGTTGCGGGCGCGGTCGTCACGCAGGAACGGCCGCTGGAGCTCGATCCTCAGGCGATCTGATCCGAATGCCGCGAGCAGACGATTAAGCGAGAACTCGTCGTGCACCCCGCGCAGCGCGCAGCCGCTCAGACAGACCAGCCCGCCGGCGTGCTCCAGGACATCGGTCAGCTCGACGAACGCCTGTGACGGTGGCCCTGGCTTTTTCTCGCGCGTGTGTGCGTGCGCGCTCGTCAGGAGGCGACACAGATTCGACCAGCCGCACGCATCCTCCACGAGCAGCGTCAGGTGGCGACCGTCGGCCAGGTCGATCTCGGCGCCGTGGATCGGCCGCAAACCGAGCGCGCGCGCCGCGACCGCGAACTCCATCGAACCAGAGACAGTGTTGTGGTCGGTCAGCGCCACCGCCTCGTAGCCCAGCTCGAGCGCCGTCGCCACCAGCTCGTCCGGAAGCGAGGCCCCATCCAGGAACGAGAACGCCGAATGGCAGTGCAGCTCGACGTAGGGTGGCGATCTCATGCGAACGCATGTTCGCATGGTTATCGGACGCTCAGATTTAGCCGGTCGAGCTCAGACCACGGCCGGCGCGCCCCCGAGCAGGGCCAGCAGCTGGGCGCGATCGGGGCCCGGCAGGGGCGGCGGCGCGCCGTCACGCGTGAGCTCACGGATGCGTTCGACGAAGCTCTCATCCGCACACGTCTCCCCCAGCAGCCTCAAGCCTCCGCGCGACGCGACGAAGGCGCGAAACACGTCCGGATCGAGTGCACATGCGCCAAACACGGCCGGCAGCAGCGCCAACCACGATCCACTCGGCGCCGGCGGCGGCGCCAGCCCGTTCCGAAGCGCCTCGATCTCGGCGACGCGGGCTCGATCCTCATCAACCGTCTCGCGATACCACGGGGCGATCTCGGCCTCCGTAGCAGCGCCCCAAGCCTCGGCGAATCCGCGCGGGTCCTCCAGGTGCTCGCGGACCACATCACGCAGCAAGCTCACGTGCCACAACCCCAGCGAGATGCCGCGCCCTAGGGTCGGATTCGAGCAGGCCCAGGCGTCCGCCACCGGCGCGATTCCAGTCGCCACAGGCTCCCCGTCGACCCAGAAACGACGGTAACGGTCGAGCACGCCGCCCATCGCCTGAACGCCCGTGAGCGCCTCCCCGTCGAGCCAGTGCGCGTGCAGCGGACACGCCGACACCAGCTCGGTCCACGTCGCCTCGTGGCGCAACTGCTTGAGAGGCTGATCGCCGGACGATGTCACCACCGTCACCGACCAGGTGTCGTTGTCGGCCACCAGGGTCAGCACTGAGAACGTGCCGATGCGCGTGACCGCCGGAGCCCGCAGCTCGGGCAGGGCTCCGTTTCGCGCGCGGAAATGGCGTCCGTAGTAGATGAAGCCCGAGTCTTCGGCCTCCTCGTGGACCGGCCGCGTGCCCGCTGCCTCGAGCCAGCGCGGAAGCTGCGAGCGCCGGCCCATCGCGTCGACCACCAGGTCGGCGCGGAGCTCCTCGCCCGACCCGGTGCGCACACCGCCAATGTGCGGCGTGCCGTCATACGCACCCATGACCAGCTCCCGCACGGCCACGCCCCGGCGGATCTCCAGCCCCGGCTCGCCCTCGGCTGCGCGCCCGATGACCTGCTCGAGCACCGGCCGGCGCGCGGTGATCGTCCAAAACTGCTCATCTCCCTCCCGCGGGGTGCGGTCGGTGATCGGCGGAGGCAAGACGAGCATGTTGAACCGCCGGCCGCCGGCCGCGTCGAGCGCGTTGTAGACGTCCGGGAGCTCCTGCTCGAGCACCAGGCGGCCGCGCGACAGAACGAAATGAGGCAGGCGGAATTGCGTCACTCCGTCCCGCGACCATCCCTCCCAGGCTTCCTCGACGGAGTCGGGCACGGGCGCCGGGTCGCGCTCCAGCACCGTTACGTCGTGGCCGTCCCGCCGCAGCAACATTCCTGCGGCAAGCCCACACACCCCGGCACCCAACACGACGATCCTCGCCATCGACATCACCCCAAATTGCTTTCTAACGCCGGCGCCCCTCGACGTCGGCAACGGTACTGCCGACCCCTCGACCTGGCAACCGCGCGACCTTAACTCATGCGGGCAGAAAGTCGATCAGCAGGCGGTTGACGTCATCCGGGGCCTCTAGCTGCATCCAATGCCCGGGCCCCTCGAGTCTTTCGTAGCGCCATGTACCCGCCACGTTCTGGGCCGAGTCCGTCATCTGCCGCTCGGTGAGGGCGAAGTCGCCGGAGCTCCACAGCCCCATCGTCGGAGCCTGGATCGGCGGCAGCGGTCTCCCGGCCGAGAGCCACACCTCCGGCGGTAGGTTGGCCCGGTAGTAGTTCAACGCCGGCGTCAGCGATCCGTTCGCCTCGAGCTCGGCGATGACCGCGTCGGCGTCCGGATGTCGGCTCCAGGCGCGGAAGTTCGCCCACCCGTTGGCCGACAGCCACTCCTCGGCGACGCCGGTGAACTGGAACAGCAGCATGTACCAGGATTTCTGGTGCTGCTCGAATCCAGGACCTGCCCGAAACGTGGCCGGGTGGCCCACCGCAAGCACGACCAGGCGATCGACGCGGTCACTCACGAGCCCCGCCAGCCCCCACGCCACCGCCGCGCCCCAGTCGTGCCCGACGATATGCGCCCGCTCCACGCCGGCATCGCTCATGACCGCCAACACGTCCCCCGCCAGCGCCTGGATCCCGTACGCATCGACCGCGTCCGGCTTGTCCGAGCGGCCGTACCCGCGCAGGTCGGGGACGATCACCTTGAATCCCGCCTGCGCCAGCGCACCCACCTGGTGGCGCCACAGCCGACCCGTGTCGGGGAAGCCGTGCAGCAGCACGACGGGCCGCCCCTCGCCGGTTATCTCGTAGTGGATGCCCACGCCGCCGGTTTCGGTCCGCATGACGCGGAATAGTTTGAACTAAGTGACGCTGGTCATCGCCCATCGCGGCGCCTGGGGGTCGGCAGCGCGCGGCGCGCCGGCCGAGAACACGCTCGAGGCGTTCGAGGCGGCGATCGCCCTCGGCGCGGACATGATCGAGCTGGACGTGCGCCGGACACGCGACGGCCAGCTGGTCGTCTACCACGACGCGCGGGTGAGAACACTGCCGGTCAGCTCGCTTCACCACGCGGCGCTGACCGTGAAGGGGACGCGCTCACGCCCACCGCTGCTGGCCGATGTCCTGGCGCTGACCAAGGGCCGCATTGCGCTCGATCTCGAGGTCAAGGAGTCGGGATACGTGGAGGAGACGGTCGCCCTCCTGCGGCGTCATGCCTTCGAACGCTGCGTGCTCACCTCGTTCCTCGACGACGTCGTGCTCGAGGCTAAGACGCTGGCGCCCGAGCTGCGCACCGGGCTGCTGATCGCGACCGGGCTGCGCCGCGCGCTCACTACCCGCGTCCCGGCATCGAACGCCGACACCCTGGGACTCCATCGCCGGCTGGCCGACGCCACCGCCCTCGCGAGGGCGGCCGCGGCCGGCGTTCCGTGCATGATCTGGACCGTGAACGGGGCAAGGGCGCTCGATCGCTACCTCGGTCACCCCGCGGTCGAGGGAGTGATCACCGACCGCCCGGCGCTGGCCCTCGAGCGCCGCGCGGTGCTCGGAGGAAGTGACCGCGCCGACGCGCGCGGTCGTGCCACCCAAGAAGGCATGCCTTGACCGCGCAGGAGCTCCGCGAGCAGGTCGCTGTCGGGTGCCGCATCCTCGCGGCCACCGGGCACGACGACTTCGTCTGGGGACACGTCTCGGCGCGCGATCCCGCGGGCCGGGGCGCGTGGATGAAGGCCTCGACCTTCGGATTCAAGGAGAGATCGCGATCGGCGCCAGTGGACAGCCGCTCCGACCGGTCTCGCACGCGGGCACGATGTTCGTCCCGCCCGACGTCCCGCGGTACATGAGGACGGCTGAGCTGATCACGACCGAGCGCATGGGCGACGACGTCGCCACCACGCTCGGCGTCCGACACGCGCTGTTCCTCGTCAACCACGGCATCGTCACCGCCGGCAAAGACGTCCGCGACGCCGTCATCCGCGCGGTCCTGCTCGAGAAGGCCGCCCACCAGCAGCTGCTCGTCCACGCCTTCGGCGGCGAACCGCGCTGGTCCTCCGACGAGGAGGCCCTGCGAAAGCGCCGGACCGTGTGGTCCGAGCAACAGCTGGCGGCGCTGTGGAGCTACCTCGTGCGCAGCCTCGGCTCCGGTTGGTAGGGTCGGACGCGATGAGACCGCTGCGCCCTAAGCGGCCCGCCCTGCCGAGCGAGCGTCGACAGTCGCCCCGCTTCACCCGGCGCGAGCTGCGCCAATCGCTCTCGGCCGGCGGCCGCAAGTGGGTCAAGGGGGTGTGGCAGGCAGCCGAGCGCTACTCGCTGCGACTGGCCCGTCTGAGCCCGGTCACCAGCCCCGTCGGGACGAGGCTGGTCAACGAGTACATGAAGGAGCACCGGTTGGAGGGCGAGGAGATCCACCGAGCGCTGTTCCTCACGCTGGTCGCCGGGTACTCGACGCGCGCCGTGGTCGTGGGTCCGACCGAGCAGCCGGCTCTGAAACCGGCACCACCTCGGGACGACGCCCTCGATGACCGTGTCCGGACGATCGCGCGCGACGAGTTCGAGTCGCTCATGACGCTCCCTCCCGAGGTGTGGACCGCCTACGTGGCGATCGCGACGATGACGCAGCAGAGCCGGTTCACCTCGCCGACGCTGCCGTGGCAGCGCCTGGGTCGCGAGCGCGTCGAGACGTTCTTGCGCTGGGGATACGTCCTGTGCTGCGTGGACGAAGCGCTGGACGCCAAGCCCGTGTACCAGGCCACTCGGGCGCGCGCGACGTGATCTCCCAGGCGTTCGCGACCTCCGCGGTGGCGGCGCCGGCGACACCGTCGCGCGCAGGTGAGCATGCACGCCCCCGTGTGTGACGCTCTAGCTCATGTCGACGGCGCCGGGTCTGTGCGTCAGCCGACCAGTTTGCGCACGTCGCCGAGCACCTGGGGCTCGAGCAACTGGCTGCAGTAGACGGTGAAGTGCACGCCGTCGAAGCGGCACAGCTGGCCGTTCACGCTCGCGTCGTAGTGGTTGCCCGGCGAAATCGTCGGGTCGATGTCGAGCACCTGGACCGTCTTCGGATGCCGCCGGGCGGCCGCCTCGAGCATCTCGTTGATCAGGGTGTGGCGGGCGGGCGACGCGGCCGGCGCCGCCGACCCGTTGGGGAGGTCGGGCGGATGGCTGTAGGGCACCGACAGGAACAGGATCTTCGTCCCGCCCGCCCCGAGCACCTGGACCATCCGGTCGATCTGCTTCTGCACGTAGGCGTCGAACCCCGGCTGGCCCAGATGGACCACCTTGCCGTCGATTCGCCAGTCGAACTGATCGCGGTAGCCGAATTCCACGACCGCAGCCTGCGGGTGCAGCGCCCGCTCCTCCTTGGCCCACTGGTCCAGCGCATTCGGGCAACCCGCCGACTGCCGCTCCCACGTGCCGGCCACATTGAGCTCGCCCTGCGTCGTGAACGCGCAGCCCAGGATCGCGGCGTCGGTGAGCTGGATGCCGTAGCGCTCCTCGTTGCCCAGCCACGGGACGCCCAGCGTGAAGGCGAGTGAGTCGCCGATCAGGAGGACCCGTTTGGGCGGGCAGGTCTGGAACGTCTTCTGCGCCGACCCGCTCCAAGCCGACTGATGCTCCCCGAGCGAGGTGTATTCGAACTCACTCTCCTTGCTCTGCGGGATGGGCGCTACCCCATACCCGGAGGCGTCGGTGATGGTAACCGCGCACGCCGGGTCGCTGCCCCGCAGCTGCGGCGGGGGCTGAGGCAGGGTGTCCGCGGCCGGGATGCCGACGGGCAGGGCGCTGCTCGCCGAGGCGAGCAGGATCGCCGCCAGCGAGCCTCCGGCGGCGAGCGGCGTCAGGGCGCGGATCATCCATACGGGTCGGCGCCGCTGTCGGATCGGCTGCTCGATCAGGAAGTAGGAGGTGACGCTTACCGCCAGCGTGACCGCCAGGCGCAGCCCGAGCAGCCGCGTCCCGCTCACCCCGGTGGCGCTGGCGCTCAGCCACAGAAACAGCGGGAAGTGCCACAGGTATACGCCATAGGAGATCTTTCCCAGCGCGCGGAGGGGACCGATCGCGAGGACGCGGGCGGCGGCCAAACTCGGGAACTTGACCGCGGCGAGAATCAGGAGGACCACCAGCCCGTCGAGCCCGAGCAGACCGTATGGATACATCCACTCGGTGGTGCCGTTGACGAGCGCGACTGCCACCGGCACGGCCGTGAGGGCCGCCAGTGCGCCGAGGGCGGTCGCGCCAGAGTGGCGACGGCCGCCGTCGACCGGTCTTGCCTCCGCGGGATCTGCCGGTCGCGCGCGCCGGCCGAGGATCGCCAGCACAATGGCCAGCGAGGCGCCGATCAGCAGGCTGCCCGCCCGCGTGTCGGTGCCGTAGTAGACGCGATCGAGGTTGCGGCCGCCGTCGAAGAGCAGCGCCATGTCGGTGGCGGAGGCGAGCGCGCCCGCCAGGCTGATCGCCAGCAGAAGCACGAGCGGTCGCCGCCGGTCGGGCGAGTCACCGCCGCGGCGCGACGCCCGCCATAGCACGCCGAGGACCACGAGCGGCCACACCAGGTAGAACTGCTCCTCGATCGCCAGCGACCACGTGTGCTCGAGCGGCGAGACCGGACCGGACTGGCGTTCGTGCCGGGCGGAGCGACCCGTTGCGATCCGAGCACAACGATTCCCGGCGGCAATGTCGCGCCGAGAGGAGGCGGGTCGGGCAACGGGAACATAAGGCCCGTTCGACGACCAGGCTTCACGTCGCCAGTCGTGTCCTTGTGAGCTGGCCACAACAAATCGCGCCGGACCGGGATTTACGCGACACCCTCCAAAGGCACGTTTCTCGACCAGCCTTGGTGTTTCGGGGGCGTGGGCGGAGCAGGGCCAGGCAGGCACTTGTGACCAACCGACAACCGCGCTTGTTTCGTGCGACGAGTTCGAGCTGGCCGGACTCCGACGAATTTTCGCCGCCCAGGGGCCCTTGACATGTTATTAGTGACTGCTAATCTTTGGGCAGTTAGTTAGCACTCGCTAATAAGGAGTCGTTCGGATGTCGAACACAACCAACAGCACCCGCCGGGGATGGACCCTGGCGATCGTCTCGATCGGGCTGTTCATGATGGTTCTCGACAACCTGGTCGTGAATGTCGCGCTGCCGAGCATCCACCGGGACCTCGGCGCCTCGATTCAGACGCTCGAATGGACGGTCAACGCGTACATCCTGGCCTACGCCGTGCTGCTGCTGACGGGGGCGGCGCTCGGCGATCGCATCGGGCGCAAGCGGATGTTCATCGCGGGCATCTCGCTGTTCACCGCCGGCTCGGCAGCCGCGGCACTCTCGCCCAGCATCGGCATGCTGATCGCCGCCCGCGCCACGCAGGGCGTCGGCGCCGCGGTCGTGACCCCGCTGACGCTGACTCTGCTCGCCGAGGCGTTCCCGCCCGAGCAGCGTGGTCTGGCGCTGGGCGTGTGGTCGGGAATCAGCGGCATCGGCGTCGCCCTGGGGCCGCTGGTCGGTGGCGCGCTAACCCAGCTGGCTTCCTGGCACTGGATCTTTTGGGTCAACGTCCCGATCGGCATCGCCCTCGTCCCGCTGGCGTCGCGGCGCCTCGTCGAGAGCCGCGGAGACGTCAAGCACCTCGACCTCCGCGGCCTGGCGCTCGTCTCGGGCGGTCTGTTCGGGATCGTCTACGGCCTCGTCGAGTCCCAGACGCTCGGCTGGTCCAACGCCGAGGTCATGACCGGCCTGACCGCCGGCGCGACGCTGTTGGTGGCCTTCGTCGTGCAGGAGCTCCGGACCCCGGAGCCGATGCTGCCGATGGGCTTCTTCGCTAACCGCGGGTTCGCGGTCACCAACGTCGTCTCGATCGCGATGTACTTCGGGATGTTCGGCTCGATCTTCTTCCTGAGCCAATTCCTCCAGAACGTGCTGCACAACACCCCGCTCGAGGCCGGCGTCAAGCTGCTGGTCTGGACCGGAGCGGTGATGGTGGTGGCCCCGCTGTCAGGCTTCCTCTCCGAGCGTTACGGAAGCCGCCTGTTCATGGTCGCCGGCCTGGGACTGCAGGCCGTCGCGCTGGCCCTGCTGGCGATGATGGCCAGCGTCCACCAGAGCTACGCCAGCATGGTGATCCCGTTCGTGCTGGCCGGAAGCGGGATGGCGCTCGTGTTCGCACCGTCGGCCAACGCCGTCCTCTCCTCGGTCCGCACTTCGCAGACCGGTCAGGCGTCCGGCGCCACCAACGCGATCCGCGAGCTCGGTGGCGTGCTCGGAATCGCCATCCTGGCCACCGTGTTCACCAGCCACGGCAGCTACGCCACGCCGCAGGCATTCGTCAACGGCCTGGTGCCGGCGCTGTGGGTCGGCGTGGCCGTGCTCGCCGCGGGCGCCCTGGTCGCAGCGGCCCTGCCGTTCAGCACCCGCGCCTCCGCCGCCGCGAACGCAGCGGCCGAGGCTGGGCCCGCCGGCATCCAGCCCGCCGTCGCAGGCCAGCTGGCCGAGCTCACCGCCTGAATCTGCCTTAGCATCGAGGCGCACACATGGCGACGACATCCAAGACAGAAGAGAAGGCGCCCCGCCAGCGCGTCCCGGCCTCAGAGCGCCGGGACGCGCTGATCGAGGCGGCCGTCCACGAGTTCGCCCACGGCGGGCTGCACGGCACCCCCGTCGATCGGATCGCCCGGCGCGTCGGGGTGGCACAGCCCTACGTGTTCAGCCTGTTCGGGAGCAAGCGCGAGTTGTTCCTCGCCGCCGTGGAGCGGAACTTCGAGTTGATCGCGGAGACGTTCACGAAGGCCGCGTTGGAGTTCGACCCGGCCACCGCTCCCCCTGACGTCGACCTGCACAAGGCTATGGGCCAGGCGTACGTCGAGATGCTCGGTACCAACCGCGACTATCTGATGCTCCAGTTGCAGGCCTACGCGGCGTGCGACGACGAAGAGATCCGGGACCGCGTGCGGGCGGCGTATGCGCGGCTCGTCGCACACGTCGAGAGCCTGTGGCACGCCAGCACAGAGGAGATCGACGACTTCTTCCGCTACGGGATGTGGCTCAACGTGGCCGCCGCGCTCGGGGTCGAGGATCTCTCGGCCGGGTGCGAGTGGATGAACGCTGAGCAGGCCGAGGGCGGCATCACCTAACCCGAGCGCTTGAGCTTGCCGTGGCGCTTGGCGTAGCGCTCGCCGGCGCGGAACACCGCCAGCCCGAGCGGGATCGTCACCACCGCGAGCACGAGCAGTGGCCACAGGTCACTCCAGCACGCACCGACGCTCGCGCCGTTCAGGACGGCGGCGCGGATGCCCCGCAGGGCGTACGTCGCCGGCGAGATCGTCGCCACCCACTGCATCCACTGGGGCAGCACCGACACCGGGTAGTAGACGCCCGACACCACGAGTAAGAGCCCCTGGGCGACGAAGCCGAACTGAGCGCCCTTCTCCGGCGAGATCAACGGCAGCACCGCGGTCACCATCCCGACCCCGACGAACGAGAACGACGCGACCGCGAGCAGGACGAGCGCGGTGAGGAAGTCGGCCTGTGGAAAGTGCAAGCCAAAGAACAACGACACGACGGCGAACACGAGCGCGGTGCGCAGCAGCCCGTACAGGACGGCGAACAGCCCCATCCCGCCGAGGTGCACGGCCCGGGCAAGCGGTGCCATGAACGTGTACTCGATCGTCCCCTCCCAGCGCTCCCACGCCACCGTCTCGGTGAGGATCTCGAAGATGATCCCGAGGTAGGACCAAATCACGGCGCCGATCAACAGCGTCGTCGTGGTGCGCTCGACGTTGAGGTGACCGCCGGATGCCTGGACGCCCTTGGCGATGAAGACGATCGTCAGGGTGTTCGCCACCGTCCACACGAAGAACGCGAGCTCCCACCACGCGTAGCGCTTGACCAGGTAGGTATTGCGCTCGACGATCCCGCCCAGACCGATCAGCTGCTGGCGCAGCCCAACCGGGGGCACCTCGACGACCGGCCGTTCGAGCGTGTCCGATCTCATGCCGCCACCCCTTCCTCCCGATCTTCGTCGAACGCCACCCCGGTCGCCGTGAAGAAGACGTCCTCGAGGGTGTCCGCGTCGTAGCGCCGGATCAGCTCGTCGGTTGGAGCCAGGGCGAGTAGACGACCGGCGTGCAGGATCCCCACGCGTTCGGCGAGGGCTTCGGCCTCGGCCAGGTCGTGCGTGCAGAGCAGGATCGTCGTGTCGTGTGCGGCGCGCAGTTCCCGGATGAACGACTGGACCTCGCGCTTGGAGCGCGGATCCAGCCCCGTCGTCGGCTCGTCAAGCAACAGCAACACCGGCGAGGTCAGGAGCGCGCGAGCGAGCGCCACCTTCTGCTGCATCCCGCGCGACAGATCCTCCATCGGCTCGGACGCACGCGCCGCCGCGAAGCCCACTCGTTCAAGGATCTCCGGAATACGTACCCGGGTCGCCGCGGGCGTCAGCCCGTAGAAGCGGGCCGCGTAGGAGAGGTTCTCCGTCGCCGACATGCGCTTGAAGAACGACGCCTCGACCGAGACCCGGTTGACGAGACTGCGTACCGCCCGTGCGTCGCGCACCACGTCGTGTCCGAGCACGCGCGCGCACCCACCGTCGGGCAGCAGGAGCGTGGACAGGATCCGTACCAGCGTCGACTTCCCGGAACCGTTCTGCCCGAGGACGGCGACGCACTCGCGCCGGTCGACTGTGAACGACACGTCGGCCAGCGCCGCGGTAGGGCGACGGCGTCCACCGCGGCGGCGGTTAAAGACCTTCTGCAGATGTGACACTTCAATTGAGAACACGGGTTTCTCCAACGGGATGACGTGGCCAGGGCACAGCGACCGAGGCGGGGCTCGGCCGAGGCGGCAAAGGGGTCACGGTCGAAGGAGAATCACGTGCCCAACCGTATCAGCCGGGGGCGGAATCGGGTAGGGGTCGGCTCAGTCCGCGACGCGGCGCTCGGGGTAGCGCGGCAGCCCGTCGTCGGGGATGGGCTCCCACGCTGCTGCGTAGGCGACGAACTGGTGTGCCGCCGGGCGGATGCCGGGGTCTTCGTCGAACGCCCCCAGCCGCACGCCGACCCCGTCGGCATCCTCGCGATCGCGACTGAAGAGGGCGGAGCCGCAGTCGCCGCAGAACCACTTCTCAGCGCCGTCCTCCGGCTTCCACGCCCGGAGGCGGTCCTCGCCGGCCAGGATCCGGAATGTGCCCGGCTCGAGGCGCGCGTTGGCCGAGGCCCCGGTACCGGTGCGGCGCTGGCAGCGCGTGCAGTGGCAGTACTGCGCGGAGACCGGGGGCGCGGTGACCTCGAAGCGGACTGCGCCGCAGCCACACCCGCCAGTCAAACGAAAGCTAGTCGCCATCGTCTTGGCGCGCTAAGCGTGCGCCGGCGCCTGGGTGAGGTCGCGGCCGGGAGCGATCCCCCACCGCTCGGCGACCTGGACAAGCCGCTCGTCGAGGTCCCAGCGATCGGGCCGCTCCTCGCCCGAATGCTCCGGGCTCGCCCCCTTGAGCGCCATGCAGCCGGTGTTGTCTCCGATGGCCCGGATCGCAGCCACGTCCTCGGCCGTCAGCCGTAGGTCGGCCGGCAGCGCGGCGAGCTCGGCGCGCTTCTCCTCGACCGGTCGAGCGCCGGCTCCGACCTCCTGGATGAGGCTCGGCACGACGCACGCGACCGGTTCGTGGGCCAGATTCCACTGGCAGGCGAGCTGGATCGGGGTGAGACCGGCGCGCTCCGCGATCGGGCGCATCCGCTCGAGCCGCTCGCGGCCCTGCTCGATCCACCCCGCCGGCCGGAAGCTGCGGTGGTCCTGCGGGGCGAGCTCGTGTCCCGGGAGCACATCGTCGAAGAACAGCCCGCCGTAGTCGACCACACGTGTGACCACCTTGACCCCGGCCGACGCGGCGGCGTCGAGGCACAGCTCACCGGGCCAGGGCTCAAGCGGGTTGAGGATGATCATCGCCCAGTCGAGCAGCGCCCCGAATCGCTCGAGGCAGTCGATCAGATCGAGCGTGAAGCCGTTGGCCGGACCGGGCGCCACGCCGATCAGGCGCGCCAGCCCGGCGTCGCGGAGCGCCGCCATTCCCTGCCACACCTGCTCGCTCGTGTAGCCGGTGCGATCCGGGTTGTGGAGCAGCAGGAGGTCGAAACTGTCGATCCCGCACCGATCGAGGCTGCGTTCGGTCGCCATTCGCAGGTAGTCGCCGTAGCCAGACGCGTCGCGCAGCCGCCGGTCAGTGAAGCGGGGAAAGCCCTTGGCGCCGTCGCGCTCGCCGGAATAGAAGTCGTGGCCCACGGCGCCCACGATGCACATCTCTTCGCGCGTCCGGCCGGTGATGGCGCGGCCCAGCATCAGGTCGGCCTCGCCGGCGCCGTAGACGTCGGCGGTCATCACCGTGCGGATCGAATCATCGGGCGTGATCAGGGCGATGAACCGCTCGTCGTCGAGCGGCTCGCCGAAGCGCATGAAGCGTCCGCCACTCCACGTGCCGACGGCGATCGGCCCGGGCTCGAGCGGAGCTGAGAGCTGGTCAGCCATGGGTCGTGCAGTTTAGGACCGGCGAGCCTCGGCGCCGCCGGCCACGCGAGCCGCGCCACCGGGACCATGCGAGCGGCGCCCACCGGGGACCCGGCTCAGCGCTGCCTCCACCACCTCCCGTGCTCGAGGTCCTGGAAGACGATCTCGTCGCGCCCGCAGATCGTGACCACCTCCCAGTAGTGGCGGCGCAAGGGCCGATCTGTCCACCAGCGGTCCTCGACCAGCCAGGATTCCCGCACCGCCTCGACCTCGCGGCCGTCGACGACCTGGGGGCGGCCGTCCTCGCCGGCGCTGACGGCGACCCTGCGGGGAACGGCAAGACGGTGCGGACCATTCATCTCATTGTGTAACCATTACACCGATTCTGTGTAATAATCTAATGATCAGGGCATGCGCCAAGCCAGCGGCGACCTCTTCCCCACCGATGTCCCGATCCCGGCCAGTCAGCTGATCGGCCGCGGCGACGATGTCCGGTCGGTCGCGACGGCGCTCGTCAATGGAACGAACCTGATCATGGCCGGCCCGCGGCGGACGGGCAAAACAAGCGTCTGCGAGGCGGCGCTCGGCCGCGCCGAGCGCAGCGGGTGCTACACGGCACGACTGGATCTGTTCCGGATCTCCGATACCGCCGAGCTCGCGGAGGCGCTCGCGGTGGCGGTGATCGCAAACCGCTCTCCGATCCGGCGGATCGTGCGCCGCGCGCGCGAGCTGGGCCGAGCCGCGCTCAACGCGACGCAGGCGGCCGCCGTGCTCAAGCTCAAGGGCGAACTCGGGGACGGTGTGGAGCTCGCGATTACACCGGGGTGGGCCGCCGAGAATCCCGTCCACGCGTTCGACCTGGCGCTCGACCTGCCCGAGCGCACCGCGCGTGCCGACGGGCGGAGGCTGGTCTTGTTCTTCGACGAGTTCCAGGAGCTGGCCAGCGAGCGCCGGCCCTATGGCGATCCCGACCTGGTTACCAAGCGGATGCGCGCCGCGTTTCAGCGCAGCCCCAGCGTGAGCTTCTTGTTCGCCGGCAGCCTCGAGCACGTGATGCGCGACCTGTTCGCTCCCAGCCACCGGGCGTTCAGCGGCTTCGGCAGCTTCTACACCCTCCATCCGATCGCTCGCGAGGACTGGTCTCGAGGCCTGCTCGAGCGGTTCGCGGCGGATGACTGCACAGTGCAACCTCCGGCGCTCAAGCGAATCGTCGAGCTGGGAGCAGGGCACCCGCGCGCCACCATGCGGATCGCGCAGCAGACGCACCTCGTCTCCGTGCTGCTCGACCGGCGCGACATCGATCTCGACCTCGCGCAGCTCGGCTACGACGCGGCACTCGACAGCGACCTGCCGACCATGGAGCAGACCGTCGAGCACATCCGCAGGCTTCACAAGAACGCGCTCCAGGTCGCCCGCGCCCTGGCCAGAGGCGAGCCCGTCCCCCGGCGGCTGGCCCCCGCCATCCGCGACCGGGTGCTCAAGCTGCTGCAGCGCGCCGGCATTGTCGAGCACGTAGGTCGAGGCGATTGGCGGATCGTCGACCCGCTGTTCCAGGCATACCTGCGGAGCCTCGACCCGCTGAGGGTGTGATGGATTTGGTCGCAATATCAACCCTTTCGATCTCGCAGCCCACGCCTTACACATATTCTGTGTAGTTCGTACACGATATCTGTGCTATCCCTCGAAGGGCGTGAGCACCGCGCGCCGCTCGGGGAAGCGTGACTCGGGATCGACTTCGAGCACGCGTAGCGCGGCATCCGGGCCGGCGGCGGCACGCGCCTGACGAATGGCCTCGCGCAGGTGCGCCCTTCGCGCCGCGACCGGGTCGTCGAGCAGACCTCGCTGATCGCTGGCTAGCGGCCCGAAGCGCTCCACCGCCAGGCGCAGCTGCTGCGCCGGCGCCGGCATCAGCGCCAGCCGCGGCGCGAGCACGAGGCGCATCCTCACCGGGTCGGCCAGCGCCTCGCGAAAGACGACCTGCTCGCGCCATGTTCCGCCCTGCTCCACGAGCACCGCGGATAACACGACCGCCCGCAGCGTCCGGCCGCGCCGCTCGCGCCGAGCCAGCAGGCGATCGATCAGCAGTCCGAGCGCGCGCTCGAGCTGGATGCCCGACGCCGCCTCCGGGAGCTCTAGCGCCTCGCGCAAGAACTCGCTCGCCGGCCTCGGTCGTAGCGCGCCGTCGCCGCCGTTCGCGAGCTCGTGCGCGTGCAGACCGGCCATGCCGAAACGATCGGCCAGCGCCGCCGGCGCCACCGCCGCCAGCTCGCCCAGGGTGCCGATGCCGAGCCGCTCGAGCGCCACCGGCAGCTCGGCCAGCGCCGGCCTGGCGCGCAGCAGCGCGACCGGCAGCGGTGCCAGAAACGCGGCCGCCTCTTTGCGGGCGCCGGAGACGATCACCGGCCGTCGCACTCGCGCCCGGCTCGCCGCCGCCACCGCGGCAAAACGCGAGGGCGCCACCCCGTAGCGAGCGGGCACCCGCAGGCTCCGGCGCGCGGCGGCCAGCACCCCCTCAAGACCGCGATGCAACCTGAGCAGCCCGCGGACGTCGAAGCAGACGAGTCCCGGGCTCTCGGGCTCGACGGCCGCCCCGACCGATTCCAAGCGGACGAGCAGCCGCTCCCAGAAGTCGGCCACCCCGGCCGGATCGGGCGGGATCAGCGTCAGACGGGGGCAGCGGGCGAGCGCCTCGCCCAGACGCATCCCCGGCTGGACCCCGAACGCCTCGGCCGGCAGCGAGACCTCGCCGATCTGCTGCGTTCCGCCGGGTTCCGGGGCTAGCGCCACCGGCTGCTGCATCAGCTCGGATCGGTCGCCGGCGGCGACAGTGAGCTGGAATCGAGGGATGAGGACGCACGCGATCATGGCGAACACATGTTCGCATACGGCCCGGACGAGACCGAGTCACTGGAACGCGACCGGATAGCTCGGCGTCTGGATGGCATGCCGTCCGCCGCCAACCAGGTGAGCGACCAGACCTCGTCCGTCTGTCCGTTGCCCGAGGTTGGGACAGGGACATATTTTGCGACGCCAAGACCGCGATTTGGAGAAGTCATAGGCGGGTAGCCTGCCGGCGCCTCGAGAGGGTGCAGGGACAAAGCTAGGGACGAAGAGGGAGGACTCGATGCCGGTTCGCTTCCTGATCAAAGCGGCACTGTCGCGATCACGTTGATGCTCGTCACAGGCGCCGCCACCGCGGCAGCGTGATCGGACCCTACGTTTCACAATCAAACGGGCTCCCGACCAACGGCACCGACCGCTGGCCGCTCGTCCCGATCACGCCGGCGACATCGAGTACTTCGACGGGCTCGAACCGTCCACAAAACGCACTGGAACCAGGGATGGGGCAGCACTGCTACGGTCCCGTCTCGCTCATGGCGCCACCGAACCCATTCGACGTTGCCGCCGACGGCATCCGCACGCTGCGGGCGTTCGGGCAGCGCATCCCGGGCGCCGGCGACGTCCTCGCGCGCTCGCTGAAGGACGCTGTCACCGGTCGCACGGTGATGATCACCGGCGCCTCGTCGGGGATCGGCAAAGCGGCCTCGCTGGAGATCGGAGAGGCGGGTGGAACGATGCTGCTCGTCGCCCGCCGTCGCGACCAGCTCGAGGAGGTGGCCCACCAGATCGAGGCGCTGGGAGGAACCGCTTACGTCCACCCGGGCGATCTCAGCGATCCCGACGACATCGACCGGATGTGCGCTGAGGTGCTCGAGCAGCACGAGGCCGTCGACATCCTGGTCAACAACGCCGGCAAGTCGATCCGCCGCTCGGTTGACCGAGCCTACGACCGCTTCCACGACTACCAGCGGACGATGCAGCTCAACTACTTCGCGGCGGTCAAGCTGATCCTCAACCTGCTGCCGAAGATGCGCGAGCGGGGGAGCGGGCACATCGTCAACGTCTCGACCATCGGGCTGCAGATGAACACGCCGCGGTTCAGCGCCTATGTGGCCTCGAAGGCTGCCCTGGACGCCTTTTCAAGATCGATCGGCCCCGAGGTGATCGACGACGGCGTCCACATCACCACCGTCTACATGCCGCTCGTGCGCACGCCGATGATCGCGCCGACCAAGATCTACGACCGCTTTCCCACGCTCAGCCCCGAGGACGCCGGCCACATGATCGCGGAGGCGATCCGCAAGCGGCCCAAGCGAATGGCCACCGCGCTCGGGAACATCGGCCAGCTGAGCTACGCGATCGCGCCCGGTGCGCAGGACCTGGTGGTTAACCGCGCCTACCACCTGATCCCCGAGGGCGACAAGAAGCAGCCCGACCGCGAGCCCACCGCCGAGGAGCGGGCGTTCGTGCGGGCCACGCGCGGTGTCCACTGGTAACGACGACCCGGCCACGCCCAGGTAACACGAGGGCGGCATCTCGGTAACTCGGGGGCCCCGGCGGGAAACGTAGGATCGCGGCCGTCCAGAGAACGCCCGACCCGAAGGGGCTTACCGTGCCCGAGATCACCCGCCGTCGTCTGCTGAGCTCCGCTCCGCCGGCGTTATCCAGATGCAGGAGAACCGCTCGTTCGACCACTACTTCGGCACCCTCGCCGGCGTGCGCGGCTTCGACGACCCGAACGTGCTGATCCAGTCCGGTCCGTCGGCGGTGGCGGGGAAGTCGATTTTCTACCAGCAGGATCAGTACAACCCCGACGGCTACCTGCTGCCGTGGCACCTCGACACGTTGAACACGAGTTCCCAGGCGATCCCGTCCACCTCGCACGCCTGGCAATACCAGCACGAGTCACTGAACATCGCGGTCGGCAATCCCACCACGGCGGTGAACAACGAATGGATCCCGTCGCACTACGTGGCCGACGGCTCCGCCCACTACTGGTACGTGATGGGTTACTACGAGCGTCAGGACATCCCGTTCCACTTCGCGCTGGCCGAGACGTTCACCCTCTGTGACTCCTACCACCGCTCGCTGCTCGGCCCGACCTGGCCCAACCGGATGTACCTGATGACCGGCATGATCGACCCCGAGGGCACGGGCGGCGGTCCGGTCACCACGAACGTGGTGCCGAGCCCGTTCAACGGAAAGACACCTGGACGACTTAACCCGAGCGTCTCACCCAGGCCGGGGATCAGCTGGCGGGTCCACCAGGAGGAGGATGACTACGGCACCAACGTGCTCGAGTTCTTCGAGGCCTGCTGCCATGGACCCCCCAGCCGCGGCCGTGGCTCAACGGGCGCCAGCGCAAGGCGATGCCGCGCACGGCAAGCCGCCTGGAGGAGAACCGCACGCACCGTGGTGGTCGGCATCTATCCGCACGGGATCGCGATCACCCCCGACGGCAAGACGGCCTACGTGGCCAACACGGGACCCAACACCGGCCAGGGCGGGTCGCAGACCGTATCGGTGGTCGATGCCGCGAGCCAGGCGGAGACCGGTACTGTCACCGTCGGAGAGGCACCGCAGATCGTGACGCTGTCCCCCGACGGGTCATCGGCCTTCGTCACCTGTGCCGACGGGTGTACGTGATCGCGACCGTTACGGGTGCGGTGAGCAAGGTGCAGGAGCCGCTTCACCAGCCGCATGGCGTAGCCGTCATTCCGGACGGGTCGGAGGCGTACATCACCGACTCGGAGCGCGACCGGGTGCTCGTGGTCAAGACCTCGTCACTTGCCACGGTCACACGTATTGCGGTCGAGAGCACGCCGTGGGGGCGTCGCGTTCAGCTCGGACGGATCGGATGGTTACGTGACCAACGCCAACGACAACACTGTGTCCGTCATCGACACCGCGACGCAAAAGGTCACGGACACGATCCCGCTCGGCTCCTACACCTACACCAGCAGCTCGCCTGCGGCAACGTTCGACGAGCTCAACCAGATCCCCACCGCGATCGCGCTCGCCCCTGACAACCGCTATATGTGGGTGACGTGCAACGCGTCGGGTTCGGTCGCGATCATCGACACCACGAGCAACGCCGTGAGCAACTCGGCCCAGATCGGGTTGGGCGACGAGCCGACCGCGGTCGCGTTCGCCTGACGAACGGCTCGAAGCGGTTATACGCCGGCGCCCGCGACTAGGGATGGTCGCCGGCGCCTGACGGCGGCGCCTTAGACCGAGGCGCCGGCGTCGCGCATCAGCTGCCCGACCGGTACCGCGCGCAGATGCTCGCGTTCAAGCCCCCGTTCGAGACGCCCGATCAGCGTCCACACCGGGGAGGCGCTGTTGAGGGACAGCTCGACGACCTCGCCGGCGTGCAGCTGCCCGACGTTGTCGTCCGCGTCGTGGAGGCGCACGGCGCCGGCCACCAGCCGCCCGCCGGCGCCGTGGGCCATCCACCACTGGCCGACGCTCGGTCCGCTCGAGGCGTACAAGAAGTGGTGGTGGAAGCCGAGCTGCGCCATCACGTCGTGCAGCTGGTCGCGGGTCCCGAGCCAGCGCACCAAGCCGCCGTGCCCCAGGTCCGGCAGGGCCTGGTCGCCGTAAGCCATCACGAGCGTGTCCTGCGTGTAGTTGGGCTGGGCGATCGCAAACGAGCCGCGGATGCCCCGCTCCGACAGGTAGTTGGCGATCGCCGGGATCTCACTCGAGGGAGCGTCCACGAGCACGCCGACCTCCGGCCGAGCGGTCGCCACCGCCGTCACCGGCCGGATGTGCACGAAGTGGGAGACCAGGCTGTAGGACGCGCCGGCCGTGAGTGTCCAGCTGGCGATGATGAGCGCGGCGGCCGTGCCGACGATGGCCCGGGTGGTCCGCACGCGCCACGTCGGGAGTGGCTGGGCGCGACGCTCGTCGCTCAGGATCAGGGAGGCGGTCGAGGGCCGGCGGGCGAAGCGACCGTCGGGCTCTGGGCGGTGCTCCAACGCGCGCCCGAGGCACGGCCCGATGTCGGCCGCCTTGGGCGCAACCTGGGCGAGCCCGAACCGCTCGAGCGCCAGGTTGCTCACCCGGACGTGGCCGTAACCGAAGCCGTAGGAGATCACTGGGCAGCCGCGGATGATCGCCTCGAGCACGGTCAGGCCGGCGCTCGAGTGGACCAGAGCATCGCTGGCGGCGAGCACGTCGCCCATCCGGTCGGTGAAGCCCATGATCCGCAGCCGCGGCTCCGAGCCGAGCTCCCGCGTAACGCGGGCGCGGAGCTTGTCGTTGCGCCCGCACAGGCACAGCACACGCGCGTCCGGCACCTGGAGGGCGGCGCGCGTGGCACCGAGCAGGTCGCCCACTCCCCAGCCGCCGCCCGACACCGCGATCACCTTGGTGTCGTTGGTTGGCAGCCCGAGCGCGCGGCGGGCGTCGTCGCGCGAGCGGGCAGCCAGGAAGGACGGCGAGGTGGGCGGCTTGGCCCACCGCACGCTGCCGGGGCCGGCGATCGTCTCGACCTCCTCGATCGTCTCCGGGTGCGTGACGAAGTGCATGTCGACCCCCGGATGGGCCCAGAACTGCATGCCGGCCAGATCGGTGATCGAGGAATAGACCGGGACCTTCAAGCGCCCGGTGCGCCGTAGCTCGCCTAAGACCGCCGTGACACCCGGGTAGGTGGACACGATCAGGTCGGGGTTGTGGGCCCGAATCAGCCGCATCAGGCCTCGCCGCCCAAGCAACGTGAGCCCCTTCATCGAGAACCAGCGGGTGGGGGCGAAGCCCATGAACAGCCGGTACTGCAGGTCGAACAGCCACGGCACCCACCGGAACATGAACTCCGAGTTCTCGCGCAGGAGCTTGGTCAAGAACCAGCCCATCGCGGGCAGGCCGTTGACGATCGCGATGTTGGCGTCGGGATCCTCGTCGCGGAACTCGCGCGCTACCGCCCGGGCCGGCAGGTCATGCCCCTCGCCGATGTCGGCGGAGATGATCAGGATCTGGCGCGGGCGCGACTCGGCATCGGGCTCGCCGGCGGGGATTACCGACGCAGCCTCGCGCTCGGTGGCGCGTGCTGCCTGATCGCGACGCCAGTCGACGTAGCGCTTGACGCCCTCGGAGAACGGCGTGCGCGCAGTCCACCCGAGCTCGCGCTCGGCGCGCTCGCTTAGGACGACCTTGCCGTTGAAGTCGCCCGGGCGCGCCGGCGTGTGCACGATCTCGACGTCGCCGAGCAGCTCCTTGACCCGCTCGGCGATCTGCTTGATCGTCACGTTCTCATCGCTGGCGAGGTTGTACACGCGGTTGCGCGCCACGTCGTCCAACCCGAGCGCCACGCCCTCGGCGAGGTCCTCGACGTAGACGAAGCGTCGCGACTGTCCGCCGTCCCCGGCGAGCGTGAGCGGCTCGCCCCTCAGCGCCTTGTTGACGAAGGCCGGGATGACCGCCGCCTCGCGCGCGCGAGGACCGTAGGGGATCCCGAAGCGCAGGATCGTGTAGTCGATCCCGTATAGCTCTTGGTACGCCTTGCAGTAGAGCTCGCCGGCCAGCTTCGTGCTCGTGTAGAGATGGCTGGGCGCCGGCAGCAGCGTCTCCTCGTCGACGACCTCGTTTTCGCAGTCCGAGTACACCCAGATCGTCGAGGCGTAGACGATCCGCTTGACGCCGGCGCGGCGCGCAGCCTCGAGCACGGCGACCGTGCCCCGCGCGTTGACCCGCTCGGCGTCCTCGGGCTCGGCGTGGACATCGTTGACGTCGGCCACCGCGGCGAGATGGGCCACCGCGTCGCAGCTGTGCAGGGCCCGCTCGAGCGCCTCGCGGTCGGTGATCGACCCGAGCACCGTGTCGACGGGCTCGGACTCATGCCACGGCGACGGCCGCAGGTCGTAGATCACGGGCTCGTGCCCGGCCGCGCGGAGCTTGTCGACCACGTGCGAGCCGATGAACCCAGAACCCCCTGTGACGAGCACTCTCATGCTTGCGATATCTCCGGCCGGTAATACAGCGGGACGCAGGAATGGTTGCGTGCGACCCAGTCGGAATTGGGCAGGTCGACTTGGTGGCCCATGATCCGGTGGCACGGCTCGTCGTAGACGCGGCCCGTCGAGCGCTCGAGCCAGTCGAACACGATGTATTTGTAGAAGCCGGAGGTCATGCCCTCTGGCAACTCCAGCCGGTTCGGGTAGCGCGGGTCGAGATCCTCGCGGACCACCGCGTTCTTCCAGGCGACGATTTCGGGCAGGCGCTCGATCTGGATGAGGCCGAGCGCGGCGGTGAACTCGTTCATGCGGAAGTTGAGGCCCGCGACCTCGTAGGTGGGCTTGCCGTAGTTGCGGAACGCGCGGGCAAATTCGATGAGGTCGGGGCGCTTGGAGACAAGGACTCCACCCTCGCCGGTGCTGATCGTCTTCGTCGCGTACAACGAGTAGACGCCGGCGTCTCCGTAAGTTCCCGCGCGGCGGCCATTCCATTCGGCGCCGTGCGCGTGTGCGCAATCTTCGATCAGGAAGATCCCGTTCTGCTCGCAATACTCCGCTATCTGGAGCGTGTCGAACGCCATATGCCCGCCGATGTGCACCAGGAACGCTGCCCGCGGCTTGTGCTCCTCCGCCTTGGCCTCGAAGTCTTGGAAGGACATGCAGAGGTCCTCGCGGTTGCAGTCGACGAACTGGACGCTCGCGCCGGCGTTGATCGCCGCCAGCGGCGTGGCCATGAACGTGTTCGACGGGCACAGCACGGTTTCCCCCTGCACCTGGGCGAACTTCAACGCGGCCATCGCACCCCCTGCCCAGCTTCCGGTGGCGACTGCCGTGGCGCCGTTGTAGGCCTCCCATGCGGCCTCGAAGCGCCGCGTCATCTCGCCCTCGGACCAGTGGCCCGAGTCGATCACCTCATCGATGAGGGCGTGCAGGCGCGGTCGGTCGCGCGGATCGAACCCGATCGCAAACCGCCCGTAGTCGCCCGGACGCGTGGATTCGTTGACGGTCTGTTGTGAGGAAACCGTGGTCATCGTTGGTCGTTACCCAGGGAGACGGGTCGGGTGGGTGGGCCCCGATCATCGGGTCGCGATGCTAACGCCGGCCGTCGCGTCACGATCCCCGCACTCAGCTCGCCATCCTTTCAGGATTTCGTGCGCGGCGGCAAGCTTGTCAGAGGGGTAGGACGGTACCGATTGTCTGACGTTTGAGGTCTCTCAGGATCAGCTTGAGCGCTTCCGCAGTGCGTTGATGCGAGCCGCTGGAGCTGTAGAAATCCGCATCGTGCAGGAGGATAACGTCGCCGGGGCGTAGGTGGGCCGTGGCGCGGGCGGCGATGCGCTGCGGGGTGGTGAGCCGGCGCCAGTCCTTACCCCAGCGCGACCACAGCAGCGGCTTCAGTCCCCGCTCTCGCACTTCGTCCAGTCCGGCCGGGCTGTAGAGGCCGTAGGGCGGACGGTGCCATCGCGGGTCGACTCCGGTGGCGGTCTTGATCGTGTCCGTCCCCCGGGCGAGGTCGTCGTCGACCGCGCCGGCGGTCATCGTCGGCTGGGGCCGGTGTCGGTAGCCGTGCAGCGCCACCGTGTGGCCGCGCTGCGCGATCTCGGCCGCCAGTGCCGGCCGGCGCTCCACCTGCTCGCCGACCAGGAAGAACGTGGCCTTGATCTCCTCGCTGTCCAGGATGCCGAGAATCGCCGGCGTCCCTTCCGGGTGCGGGCCGTCGTCGAACGTCAGCGCGACGCCGGCGGCGCCGGGGAGCGTCCGCGCGATGCCCAGGGCATGGGCGGCGCGCGGAACGTGCGGGGCCAGGAGGTGGCGGATCACGGTCGGGATCATGGCGCGCCGTCCGTCCCCGCGCCGTTGCCCGCCTGTCCCCAGGCGTCGCCAGCCCGTCCCGAGGCGACCGGGGCGCGCCCGGGGATCGTTGCACCAGATTCCGGTGGCGATCAACACGACACTCGACGGCGCCCGGCGCCGCGAGTGGAGGGTTTTTCGCGCCGGGGCCGAGTGAATCCGCGTTCACCGGCGGCGAGAGTGACGAGTGACGGGTTATTCGCCACCGCCGGGAAGCGCCGGCACCGGCGTGGCGTCCTCACGCGTAACGTGTCGCGCACGACCTCGCAGTCTCCACCGACGCCTGACCTGGATTGCTGGCTACCCGATCCGTCGATCCGGGTCGCTCACCGCCGCGAGTCGGGCGCCTCGCCCGACCGGCTGTGGGAGGCGGCCCGCAGCGTCCGCCTAAGCGACACTCGGCTGCTCGGCCGGCTCGTACGGTGGCGCATTCCCGGCCTTCCGGCCGATCTCGCCTTCGACGAACTGTTCCGCTCCCCGCCCTTCCTGGTCCTGGCCGAGGAGCATCAACGAATGCTCGTTTCCGGTCTGGTGGGACGCATCTGGACGCTGCGCCGCGACTACCCGCGCCTCGACGACCCCGAGGAATTCCGAAACTGGTCGACCGCCGGCACCGCGCGCGTTGTGTTCGCCAACTGGATCGAGGTCGACTCGTCGGAACGCTCCACCATCCGCGCCGAGGCGCGCGTGGAGTCGATCGGGGCCCAGGGCCGACTGGGGGTGGCGGCCGTGCGCGGCCTGGTGAGCGCGTTCGGGTCGCTGGTCGGGAGCGACGGAATCGAGATCGCGGCGCGCCGCGCCGAACAAATGTAGGGCCGTCGAGGCGCCGCCGTCAGGCGCCGGCGACAAATCTTCTGATCCTTTGCAACAAACAGGGCGAATCCGCCCGCGCCGCGTCTAATGTCAGGCCCGTGACCGCGTTCGACTCGGATGTCACGATCCGGCGCATCCGCTTCGCCAACCCCGAGAGCGGCTGGGCAGTGATTGAGGCGGTCGGCGAGAACGGCGAGCCGGTGGCCTTGGTAGGCCCGCTCGGCCATCTCGAGGAGCGCGAGCGCGCGCACATCGACGGGGCCTGGGTGCAAGACAACCGCTACGGGATGCAGGTGAAGGTCGCCGAAGCGCACCCGCTCCCACCCTCCGACGAGGACGCCGAGGTGGTCATCGCCTACCTGCACAAGGTCAAGCACGTCGGCGCCAAGCGGGCCGTGCGGCTCGTCGACCGGTTCGGGCCCGCCGGCGTCTTCGACGCGATCGACGGCGACCCCGACGCCGCCTTCAGGGCCGCCGGGCTGCGCGGCGCGGCGGTCGCGGAGGCGATCCGCTCCTGGGAGCGCCTACGCGTGACCCGGCGGCTGCACCTGCTGCTGGCACCCCACGGGCTGTCGTATCTCGCGCCCCGGATCCGCGAGGCCTACGGTGACGGCGCCCACCGCGTCGTGTGCGAGCAGCCGTACGAGCTGACCAGCGTGTTCAGCGTCGGCTTCCTGATCGCCGACAAGATCGCTCGGTCGCTGGGGATCGACCCGGACAGCCCACAGCGAACCCGTGCCGCCGTCCTGCACGTGCTCTCCGAAGCCGAGCGCGACGGCAGCACATGCATGCCGCTGGAGCGCCTGCTTGCCGCCGTGAACCCCCTACTCGCGATTGGAAAATTGTCGGCGGCGCCTGACGGCGGCGCCTTAGGGCCCGCCGGCGAAGCGGAGATCGACGAGCTGGTCGAGTCGGGCGATCTCGTCCGCGATGAAGCCTGGATCTACCGGACGCAAACGGCCGAGCTCGAGGTCGAGCTGGCCGAGCGCGTGCGGGAGCTGCTGGCCGGCACGGGCGGCGAGCGGCTGGACGGCGCACGCTCCCGCGGCGCCCCGAGCGAGGAGCACGATCACCTCACGCCCGAGCAGGTGCGAGGCGTCCAGAACGCCTTCGACCACCGCCTGTCGCTGATCACCGGCGGCCCCGGCACCGGCAAGACGGCATCGATCCGGGCAATCGCGGGCCGAGCCGCGACCGGCGGCGCGCGCGTGCTGCTGGTCGCCCCGACCGGCCGCGCCGCGATCCGGATGCACGAGGCCAGCGGGATGCGCGCCACGACTGTGCATTCGGCACTGGGCTGGATACCGGGCGAGGGTCCCACGCACGACGAGCACGACCCGCTCCCCTGTGATCTGCTGATCGTCGACGAGACCTCGATGGCCAACCTCGAGCTCCTGGTCACGCTGCTGCGGGCGGTCGGGCCCAAGGCCCATGTGGTTCTGGTCGGGGACGCCGACCAGCTCGCGCCGGTGGGGGCCGGCAAGCCGTTCGCCGAGCTGATCGCCTCGGGCTCCGCGCCGACGACCCGGCTGACCCACATCTTCCGCCAGGCCGCGGGGAGCATGATTGTGCAGGCCGCCCACGCGATCCGCCGCGGCGACAGTCCCACGTTCACGTCGGCGCCCGATATGCGCCGCGATCTGTTCCTGATCGAGCGCAGCGACCCGCGCGCCGCGCGCGAGGAGATCGTCTCCCTGGTGGCCGAGCGCCTACCGGTGCACTACAAGATCGACCCAATCAAGGACATCCAGGTGTTCGCGCCTGTTTACCGGGGAGAGCTCGGGATCGACGCGCTCAACGAGGCCCTGCGCGACCGGCTCAACCCGTCCGGCACGCCTGTGCGCGGGGGCCGCCTGCGGATCGGGGACAAGGTGATGATGACCGGCCGCAACCTGCACGAGCTCGGGCTGATGAACGGGACCGTGCTGCGCCTGCTGGATGAGGTCGAGGGCGCCCGCGGCACGGACGATCACGACGACAGCGACGCAACAGACGATGCGGCGCTGCTGCTCGCCGCCGACGACCAGGTGTTCCGCTTCCCGCCCGAGCAGTCTGAGCGCCTGCGGCTCGCCTACGCGTGCTCGGTCCACCGAGGCCAGGGGATCGAGCTGCCGGTGGCGGTGATCGTCGCGCACCCGGCAGCCGGCGCCTTCTTCCTGCGCCGCGAGATGCTCTACACCGCCATCACCCGCGCCAAGCTCGCCACCGTCATCGTGGGCAGCCGCGACGTGATCGCGCGGGCGGCGCAAACGCCCGACACGGGCCGGCGCCACAGCCGGCTGGCTGAGCGTCTCGTCAGCCCCGCCGGCGCCAAGGTCTAGGCAGCTTGCAACAACGGCGGCTGATCGCCGGCGGAGGGTCCACTAGGCTTCCGGACGTTGGGAGCGTCCGCGCAAACCTCGCCGTCGCCCCGTAAGCGGCACGCGCTCGAGCTGTTCGCCGGCCTGCCGGCCGCCTATGACCGAATGGGCTCCGTGCTCAGCTTCGGCCAGGACCCCCGGTGGCGCCGCACCCTGCTCGACGCGGTCGACCCGCGGCCCGGCCAGCGGGTGCTCGACGTCGCCACCGGTACCGGGTTGGTCGCGTACGGGCTCGCGGAACGAGGCGCCGAGGTGGTCGGCCTCGACCAGAGCGAGGACATGCTGGCTGGGGCCCGTCGGCGGGTGGCCGCGCACCCCGAGCTGGCCGACAAGCTCAGCCTCGTCCAGGGCGAGGCTGAGAGGCTCCCGTTCGCCGACGGCGAGTTCGATGCGCTCACCTTCACCTACCTGCTGCGGTACGTCGATGACCGGCAAGCCACGATGCGCGAGCTCGTCCGCGTGCTCAAACCGGGAGCGAAGATCGGGATGGTCGAGTTCGGCGTGCCAAGCTCGCCGGCGCTGCGGACCTTGTGGCGAATCCATACGCGAGTCGGGCTGCCGCTGATCGGACGGGCGGTGTCGAGCCCCTGGTACGAGGTTGGCCGCTTTCTCGGCCCGAATATCGAGGAGTTTCACGCACGCGAGCCCGATCTCGCCGCGCTGTGGCGGGCGGCCGGAATCGATGAGGTACGCCAGCGCTGGATGAGCTTCGGCGCCGGCCTGGTCATGTCCGGAGTGAGGAGTCGCGATGGCCAGCGCGCCGCGTGAGCTTGACCGTCCCGCCTTCTACGCGCTGCGCTCGGGCGGCTGGCGCGACCTCGTCACGCTGCTCCACCCGCCTTATACCGCGTGGCACCTCAGCTACGTGGCGCTCGGCGCCGCCGCTGCGCCGCACATCTACGCGGGCCGGACCGCCGCGGCCCTCGGCGCCTTCCTCCTCGCGGTCGGGATCAGCGCCCACGCGCTCGACGAGCTCAACGGGCGCCCTCTCGGGACCACGCTGAAGCGCTCGACGCTGATCGGCCTCGCCGCTGCCGGGCTTATCGGCGCGGTTGGGATCGGCGTGGCCGGGGTCGTCGTCGTTTCGCCGCTGCTGGCGCCGCTCGTGCTCGCCGGCGGACTGCTCGTGCCGGCCTACAACCTGGAGCTGGCCGGCGGGCGCTTTCACTCAGACGCCTGGTTCGCGCTGGCCTGGGGCGGCTTTCCCGCCTTCACCGGCTACTTCGCCAACGCGCTGACGGTCCGCCCCGCCGGCCTGTTGATCACTGCCGCCTGCTGCCTGTTGAGCGTCGCCCAGCGGCAGCTGAGCACGCCCGTGCGCCGACTGCGGCGCGCTACCACGGAGGTGGTCGGGCAGCAGCGCCTGCGCGACGGGACCGTGATCGAACTCACGCGCGCCGGTCTGTCCGAGCCGCTCGAGGGAGCGCTCCGGGCGCTCTGGCTGGCGATGGTGCTGCTCGCGATCGGGCTCGTAGCGGTGCGGCTCTGAGGCGCACTGGAAACCGGGCTCTCACCGCAGTTAAATAGCCCCGGCAAGTACCAATTGATCGGGGGTGGGCGACGTGCCAGGGCCGGCGCGGCGAGCATGCAGCAGTGAGGGGCCGGCACCGAGCCTAAGGTGTCCACTACGACACCAGGGTGATCGCACAAGGCGCGCTCGGACGATGAGAATCGCGCCATGTGGATCTCGAATCCGGAGCTGAACTTGGAGGGCCTCGGGATCGCCGCTTCACCCGCACCGACTCGCCGCCGGAGCGCCCGCGCCGGCGTGGCGCTCGGCTGGATCCGCGACCGGCTGACGACCACTCCGGGCCGGCTCATCTTGACTTCGGCGCTGGTGGTCGTGGGCGCCGCCTGCTTCGGCGTCCTCGCTACCGGCGCCGAACAGTCGCGCGAGCACGCAGTGCAGGCGGCGCGGACGAACACCGAGCCGCTGCTGATCCATGCCGTCAACCTCTACACGGATCTGTCCCACGCCAACGCGACCGTCGCGACCGGCCTGCTGTCGCTCGGGCCAGAGCCGCTGAACGAACGCGCCCGTTATCTCCGCGACCTGCGGGGGGCCAGCCAATCGCTTACCGCGCTTACCCGCGAGGCCGGTACCTCGGCCAGCGCCCCGGCGGCGCTCAGCACGGTGGCCGACCAGCTACCGATCTACAGCGGCCTGGTCGAGACGGCGCGGGCCAACAACCGCCAGGGCTTCCCGATCGGCGCGGCGTACCTTCGCCAGGCCGCCGTACTGATGACCGGCACGATCCTCCCCGCCGCCGGTCAGCTCTACGCCACCGAGGCCGAGCGCCTCGACAGCGACTACCGGACAGGGAGATCGACCGCGTCGCTCGTCGCGCTGATCGCCGCGATCGTCGTGGCGGTCGGGCTGCTGGTGCTGGCCCAGCTCTACGTCTCCCGCGTGAGCCGACGAATCCTGAACATCTCGATGGTGCTGGGAACCGTGGCTCTGATCGCCGTCTCCGCGTGGGCGGTGATCGGGCTGATCAGTGAGCAGAACGCGCTGACTACCGCGCAGCGCGACGGCTCGGACAAGGTCGAGCTGTTGTCTGCGGCCAACGTCCTCTTGTCCCGCGCCCAGGGCGACCTGAGCCTGGCCCTGGTCAACCGCGGCACTGACGTGACCGACCCGCAGGACTTCGCGACCGTGATTCACGTGCTCACCACCAGTGGTCTCGCGAGCCGCCTGGGGACCGGATTTAGGTCCTACCTACAGATGGCACACCGGATACAGGGGCTCGAAAATGGCGGCCAGCTCGGACAAGCGATCACGGTCGGGCCCCAGGCCGGCTCCATCTCCGAGCAGCTGAGCGCCCGCCTGGTCGCCGGGATCGCCGCCGCGCAGAACCGCTTCACCCGCTCGGCCGCCGACGCAGCGTCCGCACTCAGCGGGCTGTGGCTCGCGATCCCGCTCATCACCGCGGTCGCCGCCGCGCTCGCGCTGCTCGGCTTGCGCCAGAGGATCAACGAGTATCGATGAGCCGTCCCATCCGTTATGTGCTGGGGCTCGCACTGTTCGCGGGGGCGCTCGCCGGCTGCGGCACCACCTCCGACCGCGCGCTGACGACCGCGCTTGCGGCGCTCAACACCCCGCCGACCCAGACGCCGATGGCGACCGCAGCGAAGCTGGAGACGTGCCCGCACCTGACCGCGAGCCTGCGCCCGCCGGCCAGCATGCCGGCGCCGGGCACGATGCCCCCGGGCAGCTACATGGCGGCGATCAAGCACCGCGGCTACCTGAGAGCCGGCGTCAACGCGGGCTTGCTCGACTTCGGCTACCTGAACCCGGCGACCGGGCAGATCGAGGGCTTCGAGATCGACCTCGTGCGCGAGCTGGCCCGAGCGATCTTCGGCGACACGAGTCCCAAGCATTACCGGCTCGTCGCGCTCACGGTTCCGCAGCGGATCCCATTCGTCCAGCAGGGCCGCGTCGACATCGTCGTGGACGCAGTCACGATCACCTGCGACCGCAAGCAGCAGGTCGACTTCTCGACCGTCTATTACGGCGCGCAGCAGGAGGTTCTCGTCCCCTCCAACTCGAACGCCACCGGGATCGCGGCGTTCGCGCACAAACCGGTGTGCGCGAGCGCCGGCTCGACCCCCATCACGGTGATGGACTCGCTGCCGTTGCCGGATCGGCCGCGCGCCGTCGGGAGGACGCAGGCGATCGACTGCCTGGTCGCCCTCCAGGAAGGCCAGATCGATGCGATCTCCACCGACAGCTCAATCCTGCTCGGCTTCAAGGCGCAGGACCCGAATACCAGGATCATCGGAACCAGCCTCGCCCCCGTTCCGTACGGCATGGCGATCAGCAAGGCGCATCCGGACTTCGTCCGCTTCGTGAACGGAGTCCTCGCCGAGCTGCGCGCGAACGGCACCTGGCGTCGGCTGTACAACCGGTGGCTCGGCCGTCTCGCCCCCAACCCGATCCTCCCGCCGGCCCAATACGACGGCTGACATGAAGCCCGACGACCTCGACAGCAAACTTGCCCGCCTCCAGGAGTCGAGCGAGCGCATCGCCGCCAACCTGGTCGAGCTCGAGATCGACTCGAGCCGGCAGCTACTCGAGGCCGCCGCGCTGACCGGTGCGTCCGCCGCACGCTGGGCGGCGGCCGGCGCCGCCCTCACCCACCTGTGGGAGTGGCGGGCGCTGCTCGATGATCTGCTCGAGCGCGCGGATAGACTGCGCGGCAGCCGACGGCGCGCGGACGAACTCCGTTCCCTGCTCGAAGGCGCCTCGATCGAGTTGACCCGCGCCCCTATCCCGCTGTCCGAGCGTGACCTCCTGGGAAGCGCCGAGGTCGCGACGCGCTGCACGGCCGACGAGTTGCTCTCGCGCATGTCGGGCGCGTTCGACCTGGCCAAGACCGTAGTGGCCGAGTTGGCAGGCGCTTGGAACGCCCTCACCCCGCGCCTCACGGCCGCCCGCGCCAACCTTGCGCGGGCGCAAGCGCTCGCCGTCCAGCTCGGCGAGTCCGAGCGCAACGACCTCGCGGAGGCGGCCGAGCACATCGACCGCCTCACGGCCGCGCTCAGCGCCGACCCCCTTTCGGTGCAGCGCGGCGACCTCGACCGGCTGACCGACTCGCTCGACGCGATCCGGCGTGAGCTGGAGGCGGCCGACGCGTTGCGCGGCGCGCTCGACGCCCGACTCGGCGACGCGCGTTCGCGGCTGGCCGGCCTGGCGGCGGTCATCCGCGAGACGAAAGCCGTGCACGAGGAAGCCATCGTGAAGATCGCGGTACCGACAGCGCCACCGCCTCCGGAGCTGCCCGATGATCTGGGCGCCGAGCTCGACGGGATCGAGCGGCTCGCCCGATCCGGGGCGTGGCGCGAGGTCCGCGACCGGCTCGACCGCTGGAGCGCCCGCACCGCCGCGGCGCTCGAGGACGCCCAGCGGACCCTGCGCGCCAATCGCGCCCCACTCGAGGCGCGCCGCCAGCTCCGTGGGCTGCTCGAGGCCTATCAGGTCAAGGCCGGGCGGGTGGGCGCAATCGAGGATCCGGAGCTCGAGCGGATCTACGCGCAGGCCCACGAGGCGCTGTACACGGCGCCGACCGATCTGGCGCGCGTGGCCCAGCTCGTGCGTCGCTACCAGGAGATCGTTACCGGCGCACGACCGGCGCGGGAGGTAATGCGATGAATTGCACGCAGCCGGGATGCACCGGTGTCATCGTCGACGGGTACTGCGACCGCTGCGGGATGGCGCCCCCGCGTGCGGCGCCCACCCCCGAACCGGCCCGGTCGCCCACGCCCCAGCTGCCGCCGTCGAGCGCGCTGACCCTCGCCTCGGTTGGCACCGCCCAGCGCCCGACCACGGCCCGCACCCGCACCGGTGGCCGCGGGCGCCTCGGAGCCGGGCTGGTGCAGATCGATCCGGTCCCCTATCGCGACCCTGCGGATGCGTTGCTCGAGCCGTCGGCCGCGCTGGTGCCCGAGAGCCGCCGTTTCTGTGCCTACTGCGACGAGCCGGTCGGCCGCGGGCGCGACGGCGCCCCCGGGCGCACGGCGGGGTTCTGCCGCAAGTGCGGAACGCCGTTCTCGTTCGAGCCCAAGCTGCGCCCCGGCGAGCTCGTCGCCGGGCAGTACGAGGTCGCGGGGTGTATCGCCCACGGCGGAATGGGATGGGTCTATCTGGCCCGGGACCGCAACGTGTCGGACCGCTGGGTGGTCCTCAAGGGCCTGCTCAACGCCGGCGACAGCGACGCGATGGCCGCCGCACTGGCCGAGCGCCGCTTCCTGGCCGAGGTCGAGCACCCCAACATCGTGAAGATCTTCAACTTCGTCCAGCACGAAAGCTCGGGCTACATCGTCATGGAATACGTCGGCGGGCGCAGCCTCAAACAGATCCTCGCCGCCCGCCGCCAGGACAACGGGGGCGAGCCCGACCCGCTTCCGCCGACCCAGGCGGTCGCCTACATGCTCGAGGTCCTGCCCGCCCTCGGCTACCTGCATCAGCTGGGGCTGCTGTTCTGCGACTTCAAGATCGACAACGTCATCCAGACCCAGCACTCGCTCAAGCTGATCGACCTCGGTGGCGTGTACCGGCTGGACGACCCGACTTCGTCCGTGTTTGGCACGACCGGCTACCAGGCGCCCGAGATCGCGAGCGCCGGCCCCTCGGTCGCCTCGGATCTGTTCACGGTCGCGCGCACGCTGGCCGTGCTCTGCCTGGATTTCCGTGGCTACCAGAGCACCTACCGGTTCACGCTGCCGCCGCAGGAGGACGTGCCGCTGCTCGCACGCTACGACTCCCTCTACCAGTTCCTGCTCACCGGCACGGCACCCGATCCCGACGAGCGCTTCCAGTCGGCCGAGGAGATGGCCGACCAACTCTACGGGGTGCTGCGCGAGATCGTCTCCGACGAGGAGGGACACCCGGCGCCGGGGCCCTCCAACCAGTTCGGCGGACCGCTACGGGGCGGTCACGAGCACCCCGAGTGGCGAGCGCTGCCACATCCCCAGGTCGACAGCGACGACCCCGCCGCCGGCTACCTGGCCACGATCACCACCGCCGACCCCCAGCAGACGATCGCGCAGCTGAACGCGGCGCCCGAGCGGACAGTCGAGGTCGAGCTGCGTCATGTCGCGGCGCTGATCGGGCTCGGGGACTGGGACGAGGTGGACGAAACGCTCGACGCGATCGAGGCGTCCAATCGGTGGGAGTGGCGCGCGCGCTGGTACCGGGGGCTGGCGGCGCTTGCCATGGGGCGCCCGGCCGAGGCGAGGACGAACTTCGCGGCGGTCTACCACCTGCTCCCGGGCGAGCTGGCGCCCAAGCTCGCGCTCGGTATGGCGTCCGAGTGCGACGAGCGGTTCGCCGAGGCCGCCGGCTGGTACGACATCGTCTCGCGCACCGATCCGGCGTTCACCGCGGCGACGTTCGGCCTCGCGCGCTGCCGCCTGGAATCGGGGGACCGCGCCGGCGCGCTGGCCGCCTACGACCGCGTACCGGATTCCTCCAGCGCCTACCTCGAGGCCCAAACCGCTCGGATTCACCGCCTGACCAGCCATGAGGCCGTCACCAACGGCACCGCCGCGACCGACGAGCTGCTTACCGCCGGCGCGATCCTCACTTCGCTTCCGATCCGAGGTGGGGAGCGGGCGCGGCTGGAGGCCGAGCTCCTCGAGGCCGCGCTCGCGCTCGTACAGCAGGGATCGATGTCCAGCAACGGACGGGACAGCCTGCTCGGCTGCCGGCTGCAGGAACGCGACCTGCGCCTCGGCGTCGAGCGCTCCTACCGCGAGCTGGCGCGGTGGGCGGCGAGCAGCGCGGAGCGCATCCAGCTGGTGGATCGTGCCAACCAAGTTCGACCCAGGACGTGGACATGAACATAGAGACCGGTCTGACCTGCCCTTCCTGCGGCGCTGCGCAGCACGCCGGAGACCGATTCTGCGAGCAATGCGGCGCCCGGTTCGACGAGTCCGCAGTGAGCGAGGCCCGGATCGAACTCGATCTCGCGCTGGCCGCGGCGGTCAGCGACCAAGGCCGCGTGCATCACCGCAACGAGGACGCCTTCTACCTCGAGCTATTCGACGAGCGTCGGGTCGCGGTCGTCGTCTGCGACGGGATCTCCTCGGCCAGCGCCGGCAACGTCGCTGCCCGGGACGCCGCCCGCGCCGCGGGGATGGTGCTGGCGAAGGCGGCCGCGGATCCGGCGCTCGACGCGGCGCAGACCACCCTCGACGCGATCGAGGCGGCGAACAGCGCGGTCCTCGAGGTGGAATGGACGACCCGGGAACAGCGGGTCGACCCGTCCTGCACGCTCGTATCCGCGCTCTGTCGCGGGGCTGACGCCGTCGTCGGCTGGGTGGGTGACAGCCGGGCCTACTGGTTCGACGGGTTCGAGGCACGCCAACTCACCGTCGACGACTCGTTCGCCGAGGAGGGCGTGGCGAAGGGCCTGCTGACTCCAGAGCAGGCCGCCAAGAGCCCATTCCTGCACTCGATTACGCACTGGGTAGGGCCGGACGCGCCCGAGCGACCGCCCCGGCTGGTGATGCTCCAACCCGAGCGTCCGGGAAGGCTCGTGCTATGCACCGACGGGCTGTGGAACTACGCGCCGAGCGCCGAGGAGCTCGGCCGGCTGGTCGGGGAACTCCCGGACGGCGCGGCGCCGGCCGCGGTGGCGCGGGCTCTCACCGACACGGCGAACGCGCGCGGGGGCCACGACAACATCACCGTCGCCGTGGTCGACATCGATCCATCAAACGCAGCCTGAGGTGCCGCGATGACGAGCTTCACGGTCGACGCCTACCAGAACGAATATCTCCCGCTCGGCGGCTCGGAGGTCAATGCGATCGTGACGGTCACCTCCGACGGCGCCGGCAGGCCGGCCGGCGGGCCGGATGCGGCCGAGGTCGTCATCGTTGACACGTCCGGGTCAATGGGTGCCCCGGGCGCCAAGATCAAGGCCGCGCGCGAGGCGACGAGCGCGGCCATCGACTGCATACGCGACGGTGTTGCGTTCGCCGTGATCGAGGGAAGAGACCGCGCCGACGTCGCCTATCCGGATGGCATGCGGCTGGTGCCCGCGTCCGCCCAGACGCGCGAGGAGGCAAAGCGAGCCGTCGCGCACCTGAACGCGGGCGGCGGCACCGCAATGGGAAAGTGGCTCACGCTCGCGGGCGACCTCTTTGCCACCGAGCCGGGCCGCATCTGCCACGCCATCCTGCTCACCGACGGCCAGAACCAGTCCGAGCAACCCGAGCAGCTGACCCAGGCGCTCGAGAGGGTGCAGGGACGCTTCCAGTGCGACTGCCGTGGTGTTGGCACCGACTGGGAGGTGAGCGAGTTGCGCCACATCGCCTCGACGCTCCTCGGCACCGTCGACATCATTGCCCACCCCCGGGACATGGCCGGCGACTTCCAGGCGATGATGGAGAAGGCGATGGGCAAGTCGACGGGCAACGTCTCGTTGCGGGTCTGGACCCCACAGGGCGCGACCGTCGCGTTCGTCCGTCAGGTGGCTCCGAGCATCGAGGATCTGACCGATCGGGGCGTCGTGGTGAACGAGCTGACCGCCGACTATCCCACGGCCACGTGGGGCAGCGAAGCGCGCGACTACCACATCTGCATCGACGTGCCGCCGCGCGATGCCGGCGAGGAGATGCTGGCCGGTCGCGTCACGCTCGTCGAGGGAGACCAGCCGCTTGGACAGGCCTTGCTGCGCGCCACCTGGACCGAGGACCGGCACCTGTCGACCCGCATCAATCGCGAGGTCGCCCACTACACCGGCCAGGCCGAGCTCGCGGATTGCATCCAAGAGGGGCTCGAGGCGCGCAAGCACGGCGACCCGGCGACCGCCACCTTCAAGCTGGGGCGCGCCGTTCAACTGGCGGCGGCGAGCGGCAACGATGGAACGCTCAAGCTGCTCGCGGCCGTGGTCGACGTCGACGACGCCGCGACCGGCACCGTTCGCCTGCGACGCGATGTCGCCATCGTCGACGAGATGTCGCTCGACACCCGTTCGACCACGACCGTGCGGGTGGGTTCCAGCACGGTATGAGCGTCGTCTGTCCAAGCGGACACCAATCGCAGACGGTCGACTACTGCGATCAGTGCGGCGCCCGGATCGGCGCCGGAGGACGGGGTTCCGCCACCGATCCGGGCGCCACGTCCACGATGTTTCCCGTTCTTGAGGAAGTCGACACATCACCCGCGATCCGCCGCGAGCCGTGTCCGGCCTGCGGCGCGACCAGATCGGGCGACGACCGCTATTGCGAGGAATGCGGATACGACTTCCTATTGCCGGGCGCTGTCGCCTGGGAGGCGGTCGTGGCCGCCGACCGCGCGCAGTTCGACCGTCACTCCGTTCCCGGCGTCACCTTCCCGGTCTACTACGGCGAGCGACGCTTCATTTTGGTGGAGGGGGAAAATCGGGTCGGTCGCAGTCGGGGGCAGCCGGACGAGGACGTGCCCGAGATCGACCTCGCCGCATCGCCGGTCGATCCGGGGATCTCGCGGGTGCACGCGGTGATCGAGCGGTGCGAGAACGGCGGCTGCGTGCTCCGCGATGTGGGCTCGACCAACGGCACGTTCGTAGGCGACGAGCCGGCGCCGATTCCGCCCCACACGGACGTCCCGCTCGCCGACGGGCAACGCTTCCACCTTGGGGCGTGGACGACGATAACGCTTCGCCGGCGCTGATCGCCGGCGGGCGCGCATCTCGCCTCCTCAGAAGTCGTGCGGCGCCAGCAGCCCAGATCCGAGCACGATCGTCACGAGCCGGGTCCGCTTCTCGTTCTGCGGCAACTCGCCCAAGCCGAACCGCTCGAACAGGTGTCGCATGTGCGCCTTGACGGCATCCACGCTCAGATGCACCTCAGCCGCGATCTGCGGATTCGTCGCCGGCGTCGCCGTACTCGACTCGACGATCGGGCGACACAGCGCGATCAGCAGCTTGCGCTGGGTTTCCGTCAGCGGCACCCCGCCCGGGGCTCCAGGGGCCCGGGCGGTCGACTCGCTTCCCTCGCCGGGCGTGGGCGCGCGGTAGGTGACATGGGTATTGCCGAAGCACATGCGGTCGCGGTCCTGCAGGCGATGTCGCCCGTGCACCCGGCTGCCGTTGACAAACGAGCCGTTACGCGACAGGCCGTCATCGACCAGCGTCCATTCCTCGCCGACCGGCTCGAGCATCGCGTGTGTACGCGACACCTCCAAATCCCAGGTGAGGGGAACGTCTGACTGGTCGCGCCGGCCGATCGTGACCCGCGGGCCATCGTCGGCCAGCATCAGGATGTGCTGCTCGCCGTCGCGGTCGAGCCACAACAGGAACGGCACCCCGGTCCGCTCTGCCTCGATCACCGCCTTGAGGTGACGCGCGTTGAACATACGTGTCTCAAACGTCTCGTGCATGCCGGGGGAGCATGTCACGCCGGCGGCTCGGACGCCAGACGTCCGAGCCGCGTTGCGTAACTGCTACGGACGGGTCAGCCGGTGGCGGTGAAACGAACCGGACCGGAATCGCAGTCGTCGCTCGTTCCGTCGCTGAAGGCGTAGTGAACGTCCAGGTGCCACACACCTGACAGCTGCGTGCGGCTGCCGTTCACTCTGGCCGTCAAGGAGTCCGTGGCGCTCACCGTGGCGCCATCCTGGCCCGAGGTCGGAGCCTGTGTGTAGCTGCCGCGGATCCGTCCGTTGGCGTTGATCCGAACCCCGAGGAACGCGTCCTGGAGCACGAACTGGTTGCCGGACGTGCACGTCATGCCCAGTGCGATCCCGCCAACTGTCATCCTCCGCCCGTCCGCCGACAGCTTGAAGAAGGCCGGGTAGTTCTGCGACGTGAACCCGGCCAGAACCGTCGCCGGTTGGCCGGTTGCGTCGCTGGCCGTCGTCATCGTCGCGGCCTGAGCCGAACCGCCGAGAGCATGCGCCGCGATCGCCCAGACGATGGCAAAGGCCAGGCGTAGCCACACGGACCGGCGCTTGCGGTTTCCCTTCATGGTGACCTCCTCTCAGGTTTGACCGGCGCAAATCTTGCGCGGACAGCGCGGTCCGGACAGCCCCCCATGGGGTCGGTGTCAGCGCCCTCGGTGTCGAGCGCGACACCCTGGTGGAGGCGTCTACGCCAGCCGGTCCGGGGTGCGGCTGTGCACGAAGGCCGCCTCCACCTCGTCGGTCAGGCGCTCGATCCGCGCGCCATCCGCCAGCCACCGCGAAAGCTGGCGCCGAAGTGACGCGGCGACCTCGTCGTCGCGGGCGAGCAGCTCGGACAGCTCGCGGGTGCGCCACCGGCCGCGCGGCGCGCACCGGCGCCATACGGACTCGTAGCGCTCGCCGAGTACCCGCCGCCACAGATCCTCGTGGGCATGGCGGAGCTCGTCGGTCAGGAGCCCAGCCCAGCGATCGGCGGCCAGCTTGAGCAGTCTCGGGCCGAGCCAACGGACCGTCTGCTTGTCGAGCGGCGCGCACGCGCACGCGACCAGCAGCCGGGCCCGGGCGCGCTCACCGTCGTTCCAACGGGGCGGCGACGTGGTCAAGCCGAACCAACCCCACAGCCGGGCGCCGGCCGCCTGCACCGAGCGTTCCGTCTCCCCCACGGCGAGCTCCACCAGCCGCTCGAACTCGGGAAGCTCCTCGAACAGCCTCGAGACCTCGTTCACCGCCGGCGGCGTCCTCGCCCGCTCACCCCGCAGCTCGGCGACCGCGCTCGCCGCCACGGCGAAGGCCAAGTCAAGCGCCTGGGCCGAGCGATCGTCCTCGTAGCGGTCGAGCGCGATCCTGAGCGCCACGGCGTTAGGCACGGAGCCGCCGGCCTCCGCGAGGTCGCCTTCATTGCCGGGTCCGCCGCCCACCATAGGAAAATGTCATCGGGCGGTCGGGATAGCAACTCGCGGGGCGCGATCGGGTTATCAACCAGTAAGCAGGAGTTGTCCTCGGGGGACAGTTGTTGGTGCGCCGGACATACGCTCTGATTGCCACGATCGCCGTGGTCGGCCTCGGCGTGGGTGTCGGGGCGGTCGCGCCGGCCTCGAATGGGCAGGCGAGAACCGCCGGCTCCGCGCCCTGTAAGGCCGCCGCCAAGCCTGCCCGCCTTCCGCTCGCGAGCGGTCTGTTGATCTCTGCCCGGCCCAACCCGCTCACCGCCGGCACGCCGGTACGGGTGTTCGGACAGCTCGCCGGGGTCCGGTCCGGGGTCAACCGCTGCGGCATCACGATCACCCTCTGGCGCCGATTCCCCAACCAGCGTGGCTACCGCGCCGTAGGCCGGACGAGCACGCTCGCCGGCGGGGGCTACACCTTCATCCTCCCCCCCGGCGCGGTGAGCAGCAACCAGTACTGGTACGCGACCGCTCGTGGGCTCGTCAGCCAGGTGGTGAGCGAACTGGTCCGCCCGGACGTCACGCTGAAGAGCACCGCGACGTTCGCGGTGGCGGGCGATGTCGAGACGATCAGCGGGCAGATCGAGCCCGGCTCAGCGGGCGAGCGGGTATCGATCCAGCGTCGCATCGGCCCCCGCTGGGTGACGCTCGCCCGTCCGCGCGTGAACCGCTCAGCGACCTTCTCCTTGGCCCACACGTTCACCACGGGAAGCACGGGACACACCGAGCAGTGGCGGGCGCTGGCGTCCGGCTCCATCCGAAATCTCCAGTCCTCATCGCCCGTCGTGGACATCAAGATCGCCCCGGCGACCGGGATCCACAAGATCCGCCACGTGGTCATCATCATGCAGGAGAACCGGTCGTTCGACAGCTACTTCGGGACGTTCCCGGGTGCCGACGGGATCCCGGCCGGCGTGTGCGTCCCGGACCCGGCCCACGGCGGGTGCGTGGCTCCGTTCCACGACCCCTCTGACCTCAATTACGGCGGGCCGCACGGGGTGAGCGACGCCGTCGCGGACATCGACAATGGCAGGATGGACGGGTTCATCGCCCAGGCCGAGCAGGGGATGGGCTGCACCTCAGGTGACCCGAGCTGCAGCCCCTGCAACGACAACAGCCAAGCCACCAGCTCGTCTCCCAGCTGCGTCGACGTGATGGGCTACCACGACGCCCGCGAGATCCCCAACTACTGGACCTACGCGGAGCAGTTCGTGCTCCAGGACCATATGTTCGAGCCCAACGAGTCCTGGAGCCTGCCCTCCCACCTGTACATGGTCTCCGAGTGGTCCGCCTACTGCTCGAACCCACTGGTCCCATCCTCGTGCCATTCCGACGTGCAGACCCCCAATCCCGACTCCACCCTGACCGCAGACGGCTTCTCGACGCCCAACGACGGGGAGCTGCACTACGCCTGGACCGACATCACCTGGCTGCTGCACCAGCAGAACGTTCCCTGGGCCTACTACGTGTTCCAGGGCACCGAGCCCGACTGCGAGAACGACTCCTCGATGACCTGCGCGCCCGTACAGCAGGGCCCGCAGACCCCCGGCATCTGGAACCCGCTCCCGTCGTTCACCGACGTCACCGAGGACGGGCAGCTCGGCAACATCCAGTCGCTCTCGAACTTCTTCACCGCGGCCAAGAACGGGACCCTGCCGGCGGTCTCGTGGATCACGCCCAACGGGACCGTCTCAGAGCACCCGCCGGCGCTGGTGAGCACCGGGCAGACGTACGTCACCGGGCTGATCAACGCGCTCATGCAGAGCCCGGACTGGGACAGCACCGCGATCTTCCTGTCCTGGGATGACTGGGGCGGCTTCTATGACCATGTGGTGCCGCCGGTCGTCGACGGCGAGGGCTTCGGCCTACGCGTCCCCGGGCTGGTCATCAGCCCCTACGCGAAGCAGGGCTACATCGACCACCAGATCCTCAGCTTCGACGCCTACACCAAGTTCATCGAGGACGATTTCCTCGATAGCGCCCGCCTCAACCCCGCCACCGACGGACGCCCCGACCCCCGGCCGGACGTCCGCGAGGACAACCCGATCCTCGGCAGCCTGACCGCCGACTTCGACTTCAACCAGACGCCCCGGACGCCGCTGATCCTGCCCGTGCATCCCGCGCCGGGCCCGGCCTCGACGCCACCCTAGGCCACCCACGGAGCGCGATCCGGGACAGGACGGGCCCTCCCCGGCCCCACGGACGCCGCGAAGCGGCCCATAACGGTCGCCACCCGACCGAAACCAACGCGGCAACCCGCGACCGTCATGGCTGCGTGACCGGCACCTGTTGAGTCCGAGCGCGCCGAGCGAACGCGACGAGCAGGACGAGGACACCCACGCCGAGCAACACCAGCGACCCCTGAGGCCCACGCCGAGCGCGCGCGTAAGGCCAAACGCGCCGGCGGCGACGACCGCGGCGGCCGCGCCCATCACGCGCCGTTGATGACGTGTGTGGTCGAGACCGGGAAGCCGTACAACGAGCAGGATGTCGTCCACGCGGGCTCAGCGCCTCCGACAGCCACGGGCACGAGCCTCGCACACCTGCAGGTGGCGTACGCAAATCATTTGCGTACGCCACCGCCTACATGTCCTGGCCGCCGTTCACGTCATACACGGCGCCGGTGATGAACGAGCTGTAGTCGGACGCCAGAAAGTGAACGACCCGAGCCACGTCGTCCGGTCGGCCGAACCGCCCCACCGGGATCTGGGCCTTGACCCGCTCCTGGGCCTTCTCCGGCATGGCCTGGAGCATCTCGGTGGCGATGAAGCCCGGCGCCACCGCGTTCACGGTCAAGCCGATCGAATCCTCGCTGAGCTTGCCCGCCCGGGCCAGTTGGAAGCACGCCTCGCGCGCCAGCGACTTCGTCAGCCCGAACATCCCGGACTTCGACGCGGCGTAGTTGGTCTGCCCGATGTTCCCGGTCGCGCCGATGATCGACGAGATGTTGACGATCCGGCCGGTGCCGCGCTCGAGCATGTGCGGCAGCGCCGCCTGGCTCATGAAGAACGCGCCGGACAGGTTGACGGCCAAGACCTTGTACCAGTCTTCGTCGCTCAGCTTGAGCGCGGTCTTGTCGATGGTGATGCCGGCGTTGTTGACCAGCACGTCGAGCCGCCCGTGCTGCTCGATCACCTCATTGACAGTCCGCCGGCAATCCTCGGCCGACCCGACGTTGCCCTGGTGCAGGCTCGCGACCACCCCGTTCTCCTCGAACTGACGCAGCAACGTTTCAGCCTGCTCGCGGTTCTGGCCGTAGCCGGCCGCGACCGCGGCGCCCTGCTCGGCGAAGCTGCGGCTGATTGCCGCGCCGATCCCGCGCGTGCCGCCGGTGACGAACACCGCGCGGCCGGTCATCCGGGCGCGGCGCACGCCGGACGGGAATGACTCCTCGGTCGGCAGCTTCGTGTCGTGCGGGCTGGTCTCAGTGCCCGTAGTTCCAGTTTCGGTACTCATGTATCCCTCGCCTCCTTCGGAAAGCTCGAGTGTCAATCGTCGGAACGTTCAGCCAGCCACTCCGCGATGCTCGGCCACAGCTCCTTCCGGGCCGCCGATCCCGCGACCAGGCCGATGTGCCCGCCTGGGCGCGCCAGGTGCTCGACATCCTGGCTAGAGATCAGGTCGAAGAACGGCATCGTGCCCGGTCTCGGCGCGATGTGGTCGGCGCCGGCGGTGATCACGAGGACGCTCTGGTCGATCCGCCGCAGGTCCACCAACCGGCCGCGTAGCCGCACCCGCCCGCGCACCAGGTCTCCATCGCGGTACATCAGGCGAATCCACTGCGCCCAGGCGCGGCCGGGGAAGGGCGGGTTGTCGGCCACCCACTTGGCCATCGGCTGATACGCCTCGGGCCGGGCCGTCCCGTCCTGCACGTTGTCCCACAGCCGGCGGTACGTCGTCCAGAAATTGGTGACCGGCTTGAGCATCTTGTTGGCGAAGTCGATCGCGTTGCCCGGAACCGAACCCCACAGCTCACCGACTGTGTCGACGTCGAAGTCGTCGTCGCCCACCCATTTCGCGTAGTTGGAGGCACGGCCGTCGATCGGCATGGTGAGCTCCACCAGGTTCTTGACCGGCACCCGCTCGCCATCGCGATCCAAGCCGCAATACATCGCGCACAGAGTGGCTCCGATGCACCAGCCCATGAGCGTCAGCTCGCCGGTGCCCGCCGCCCGCAGGGTCTCGCGCACCGCCCACTCGAGTTCGTCGCACACGAACTCGTCGAGTCCCATATCGGCGTCTTCCTCGTCGGGGTAGCCCCAATCGACGAGGAACACGTCGAAGCCTCGTTCGATCAGGTACTCCACGAGCGATGAGCCAGGCCGGAGGTCGAAGATCTCGGGCCGGTTGATTAGCGCGAACACGAGCAGCACGGGCACGCGATAACGCCGGTCCGACGACTGGTAGCGGTAGAGGGTGGTCTCTCGGTGAGTCCAGACCACATCGCGCGGAGTGGCGCCGGCCACGGCGTCGTCGGTGGTCAGCAGGATGTTCGTGTATTCGAGCGCGTTGACCGGGAAGCGCAGCGCGCGGTCGACCACGCTCACTGGCGCACCCTCTCTTCGCCGCGCTCCCGGGCCAGCTCGTCGCGGAGGCTCTCGACCTCCTGTAGCACGCGCTCGAGCTTGTCCTCGGTGCGGTGAAGCTGCCGCGAAAGCCTCACGATGTCGGCCCGCCCGGCCACCCTGAGATTGCGCCACAACAGGTCGACCGCGTCGAAGCTAATGCGCGTCATCGCGGCGACGTTCTCGGCGCTCAGCGCGAGCAACCGGCCGAAGCTCGGCTTGGCCGCCATCTGCTCGAACGCCTGCGTCGCGTCGGATTCGGCTTCCTCGTACAGCGCTCGAACCTGCTCCTCCGGCGACTGTGCGCCGTTGCGCCCGCCTTCCATCGCCTATCTCCTCCTTCGCTGTTACGTGATTCGAGCCTACCCCATCGGTATGGCCGCCAACAGATGGTCTTTACCCCCACCCCCTTCGTGGGGGGGTACGTACCGGGGCGCGACGAGAACCCGACAGCTACTGTCCCCCCAAATGACCGCTGGTGCGGACATCGGGGTGATCGGTGCCGGGATCGTCGGCCTCTCCACCGCCCACGCGCTGTCCGAGCACGGCGCCACCGTCACCGTCTATGAGCGCGGCGTCCCCGGCAACGGGCAGTCCGGCGGCGAGTCGCGGATCTTCCGCCACGCCCACGATGACCGGCGCCTGGTCGAGTTCGCCCTCCAGGCCCGCCGCATCTGGCGCGAGTGGGAGGAGCAGTTCGGGACCGAGCTGCTCTCACGTGACGGCGTCGTCTCGCTCGGACCAGCCGCCGAGCGCCGGCTCGAGCTGATGCGCGACGCCGGTATCCGCGCGTACCTGATCGACGCCGATGAGCTCGCCGAACGACTGCCCGTTCTGGCGACGTGGAAAGCGTCCGCCGTGCTCGACGAGGACGCCGGCGCGATCCGGACCCGGGCCTCGATCGAGGCACTGACCGCTGCACTGCGCGACCGGATCGTGTTCGACGAGGTCCTGTCGGTGCGCTCCACCGCGAGCGGAACCGCCGAGGTCCGCGCCGGCGGCTCGAGCACCGAGCACGACCGCGCGGTCGTGTGCGCCGGTCGGGGGACGGCGGCGTTGGCCCGCGGCGCCGGGCTGCCGCTGCCGATGCGCCAGGCCGCCCACGTCCGCCTGACCTACACCGTGCGGGGCGAGCCGCCGCCGCGCCTGGCCTGCCTGCTCGACTCGAGCGCGACGTCCGGCGAGGCCAGCGCCTACGCCGACCCTCTCCCCGGCAACGCCTCCTACGCGGTCGGGCTGGACGACACTCCGCTGCATGACGACGGCAGCCTCATGGACGCGGGCGGCCTGGCGGCAATCGCCCGGCGCACGACCGCGTACGTGGCGCGGACCCTAACCGGCCTCGAGCCAAATCCGGTCGACGTCCGCAACTGCTGGGTGACGGAGCTGCCCTGGCACCCAGACGGATTTGCCGTGTGGGAACGCGGCGGCCTGCTGATCCTGGCCGGCAACCACCTCTTCAAGCACGCGCCGGCGATCGGTCGTGCCCTTGCCCGCGCCGCGCTCGGCGAGGGCCTGGCCCCGAACCTCCAGCCCGAGGCCAAGCTCGGCGCCGCGCTGTTCGAATCAGCCGGGCGACAGGTCTCCTGAGTTCCTCTCGCCGGTGCGGTCGGCGCCGACGGGAGGCGGTACCGCGCCGGGAGCCGGAGCGTTTCGCAGTGTCGCGGGCGCGGGCGCGGGCCCCGGATTCTGCGCCGGACGCGCGGTCTGAGGAGAACCCGCGTGCTGGGCCGCTGCGGTCGCCGGACCCGTGCTCGACCCCGCCGCGGGTGCCGGTCTTGCGCCCGGTGCCGCTGCGAGCGCGGGTCCCGCATTGTGCGCCGGCGCAGCGGGCGCGCGCATCATCGGCGCCGACTCCGTCGTGCCGTGCCGGTCTCCGTCCTCGGGGAACCGGTCGGCGGCGTCCTCGGCCAGCGAGAACAGCGCGGTGGCGACGTTGCGCACGTCCTCGACCAGACGGCCCCGCTCGGCCCACACCGCGTCGGTCTCGCTGTCCAGCTGGCGCAGCTTGAGCTTGGCCTCCTCGGTCATCGCGACCGCGTTGGCGGCGGCGTCGGCGACGCAGCGATCGGCCTCGGTCTGCGCACGCCGGGTGATCTCGGCCGCCTGCTGGTGCGCCACCTTGAGGATCGCTCCGGTCTCCTCGCCGATGCGCTCAAGCTCGGCCTGGACCGCCGTCGCCGGGGCGCGGTGGACCCTCAGCTCGGCCAGCTCGCGCTCGAGCTCGCCCAGATGGGCATCGACGGCGTCGCGGTCGTAGCCGTGCAGAGCGGACGGGAATCGCTTCTTGTCGGGGGAAGGGTTCGGATCCGAATCAACCGGTTCCCACCCATCCTGGTCCCATCCACCCACGACGGCGGTGGGCTGCTCGGGCTCCTCCTGCTCGTACTCCCACTCAACCTCGCCCTCGTCCACCGGGGCACGGTCGAAGTTGTTGAAACCGCGTGCCAGCCGGTCCCCGAGGTCCGCGAACCACGTCCCAGGCGAGCGACGCTTGGCCGGCTCATCGAAGGTCATTCCGCTTCGTTCGAAGTCGCTCATCCATAACTCCTCTGCGCGTCTCATGGTCAGAGCGTGCTTCGTTGCGACGCCGGCGATCCCTCCGGCCGGTCGAAGCGTTGCAATCTGCCGGTGGCGACCTCAACCGCAAGGACGACCCCGATCGACAAACAGACATCCGCGCCGTGCCCTGCTCCGCATGCACCACCTCGCAGCTCGTCACGGCCGGCGACGGTCGCGTGCCGTGACGTGTTTTGCAGGTCGCGCCACCGCAGACCCGCGCCACCGCGAACCTCGGGTCGACTTCGAGGCCGACGGCGCCCCCACCGGCCTGGGCCGGGTCAGCCCCCCGCGTGGTCGGGCGGCCAGAGCTGCACCGCGATCCCCATGATCTCGATCATGCGCGCCACCGTCGAGCTGACGCGCCGGTCGACATCGAGCTTGGCGCCATCGCGCCGGGCGTGCTTGAGCCCGAGCACGATCGCCCGCACGCCGGAGCTCTCGATGAACTCGAGCTGCGAGAGGTCGAGCCGGACCGGATGCCGTTGGTCGCAGACCGTGTTCGATTTCGCGCGCGGGACCAGGAAGCGCGAAATCCTAGCCGGAGCCGGGAAGGAATGTGCGCCGGAGGCGTCCCTACCGTCACGGGCCCGACGCCCCCCCTCGTGCCCGGCATCGGCGGCGGCCCGCCACGGCCGCCGCCGTGGTGCCGGATCGGCGGCGCCTAAGCCGTGACGGTTTGGCCGGGCCTCGCTGCGCTCGGCGTCCGTCGGATGTGGTGCAGCAGGCCCGTAAGGCGAGGCACGGATGCCGAGCGGGCCGTCGCCGCGACCGCCCGGCGGCCCCGTCCGGTCAGGGATCGCGGCTACGCCTCAGACACCGCGCCGAGTTCGGCCGGCATCACCTCGCCGGCGAACTGGTCGCAGAAGGCCTGCACGACGGTCGGGTCGAACTGCGTGCCAGCGCCGCGCTGAAGCTGGGCGACCGCATCGAGCGGCTCGAGCGCCGCGCGGTGTGGGCGGTCCGAGGTCATGTCGTGGAAGGCGCTGCACACGAACACGATGCGCGAGCCGAGCGGGATCGCCTCGCCGACGAGGCCGTCGGGATAGCCGAGGCCGTCCCAGCGCTCATGGCTGGAGCGGACGAGGCGCGCCACCGGCTCCATCCCGAGCGGACCCGCGAGGAGACGCTCGCCCACCAGCGTGTGCAGGTGGATGAACTGCCACTCGGGGCCGGTGATCTCGCCGGGGTAGCCGAGCACCGCGCGGGGGACGGCGACGTTGCCGATGTCGCACAGGTGGATCGCGTTCAAGACGTGCTCGATCTCCGCCTCGGGCGCGCCCAGCTCGCGGGTGATCGCGACGGCAAGCTCGGCCACGTCCTGGTGCGAGCGCACCAGCCGCAGCGCCTCGACCGCGCTCGCCGGCGCCCGGCGCCCTGACCTCACGTGGCGCTCAGCGCCGTGCTGGCTCGCGCGACGCGCGGCCAGCTCGAGCGCCGTCCCGGGCGTGCTCGCCTCGGACGGCAGTGCCGCCCTTCCCACGTTGACGTAGATCTCGAAGCCGTCGCCGGTCTCGCTCAGGGCACTAGCCGCGGTGGCGCACAGCGCGTTGGTGAACCGCTCCGACCCCACTGCCAGCAGCGCGAAGCTGCCACCGCGCATCCGGTACGCGCTGCCGTACGAGCCGACCGCGTCGCGCAGCTTGCGGGCCAGCCATTCGAGCAGCGTGTCGCCGCACGCGTCACCGTAGGCGCTGTTGTAGTCCTTGAAGCCGTCGATCGCGAACAGGTAGAGCGTGGCCTCGTTGCCGGCATCGAGCTCGGCGCTCAGGTCGGCAAGCAGCCGGTCGTGCGTCGCCAGGCCGGTGACCTGATCGACCCGCGTCTCGGCGGCAGGTTCAGCCTCCCCCCCGGCACCACCAGAACGCCCAAGCACGATCAGCGTCGCGACGACGCCGACGATCACGCCGCTGATGAATTCGATCACCCAGGGCATGCCGATTTCTCGAATGATCGGGGCGCGCCGGGAGTGGGCTAGCTGTTCAGAATCGGGCGGGCCGCCTCGGCGATGCGGCGGCCGAGCTCGAGCACCTGCTCGTCGGACCAGTGGGCCAGGTTGACGCCGGCCTGCTGGAACTCGCGGCGGATGTTGATCGTCGCCTGCGCGGTGTCGACCGCTCGGCCGAGCTTGGCCAGCGCGGTTGAGACCACCGGGGTGTCGAGCGCGCTGAGCCCGTTCACCTCGGTTTCAAGCAGCCATGCGCGGAGTGCCTGGGCCTCTGACAGGTCGAGGTCGAGGACGAGGCGGGGCTCGTTGTTGTTGCCGTCGAGACGCATCTCGTTCAGCTGGTCGGTGGCGCTCATTTGCTGGAAGCCCTCCAAAGCGGCGGTGAGTGAGCGCACGGGGGCGCTCAGGCAGATTGGGTTTTCGAGCCCGGTTATCGACCGCGGCGGGCCCAGCTTGAATGTTGGTCGCGCCCTGAGGACGGACGGCTAACCCCCCGGGCGAGGGGCGAACGGGCTCGCCTCGCCCGGTTGCCCATCGAGCTGCGTCAGGCGGCCGATCAGTTGCTTCCACTCGGCGCCGTCGAGCGGCGCGGCGGTCGCGCTCGACGCGGTCGTCTATAACCGTCGACTTGAGGCTATCGTCTATAACCGTCGACTTGAGGCTTAGTGTTAGCTCGCTGGGCCGGTTGCAACGCCCCGTGCGAGGAATCGAAAGTGCTCCGCGTGGGTGCCCGGCACCAGTGAGCCGACGATCTCGGCCAGATTGCCGCTGTAGAAGAAGTGACCGCCGTCGGGCGCGACGCGCGCCGTGCACTGCGGGATCACGGCGGCCAGCGCCCGCGCGTGCGCGAGCGGGACGAGCCAGTCGCTGCCGCCGTGCCACAGCGTCACCGGCACGTGCATGTCGGCCGGATCGAAGCCCCAGGGGCGCCGGCACACGAGGTAGTCGTCGATCATCGCCGCGGTCGGCGTCTCACCATCGAGCCTGAGCGCGCGCAGGCAGAGGCCGGCGAGGAGCGGGCCGGCGCGGCCCGACCCGAACGGCACCAGCGCGGCGCGGTAGCGCAGGCCGCCGATGGCGCCGCGGCCGTCCGGCGGCCCGAGCGGGCTGACCGCCGCCAGCGCGACGAGTCGCTCCGCCAGCGCCCAGCCGCAGGCCAGCGCATACGGGGCGCCGGCCGACACGCCAACGACCGAGAAGCGGGCGTAGCCGAGCCCGCTCATCACCTCGCCGGCATCGCGCGCGAAGTCGAGCACCGTGCGTCCCGGGCTGGGGTCAGAGCCGGCGAAGCCCGGCCGGTTGACCACGAGGTAGCGAATCCCGAGCCGCTCGGTCAGGCGGTCGAGCTCGGGCGTGCGCCACCGGGGCGAGCCGATCGCGCCGTGGCAGTAGAGGACCGGGAAGCCGTGCTCCGGTCCCGCGGAGAAGAAAGTCATCGAGCGCCCGTCCGGCAAGCGAACGGCACCGGCAGGCCCGATCGTGAAGGTCGGAGTCTGGCTCAATGTCCCTGCCGATCAGGTTAGTCGGTGGCGCAGACGTGCGACGATCTCGCCTCGATGCTGCCGGCGGCTCGGCACCTGCTGCGGCCCGCGACTTGATCGACACACGCTACTCCGCGCCCCTCGACGTGCGGGCGCTGGCATCGGTGGCGTGCTGTTCGCCGGCGCATTTCAGCCGGAGCTTCACCCGGACGCCAGCGCGTCGAGCACGCGCTGAACCGCCGCCGCGTACTCGGCGGGCCGCTCCAGCTGCGGGATGTGCGCCGCCCGCGGGATCGTCTCCACGACCGCGTCCGGGCGCAGATCCCGGATCAACGAGAGCGTCGAGATCGGGACCACGCGATCGCGCTCGCCCCAGATCAGGCCCAGCGGCACTTCGAGCCCCTGCAAGACCGGCCGCAGGTCCGCCCGCAGTACGGCGCTCAGCGCCGCGCCGATCCGATCCGATCCGCGCGAGGCCTCGAACACGAGACGGGCGTCGCCGGCCGACAGGCGCGCCGGCTCGGCGACCGTCCCCCACAGCAGCGCCCGGCGCACGGTGGCGCTGCCGGCGACCCGGCCGCCCACCACCCGCCGCACGGCCATCACCCGCTCGCTGACCACGCCGGCGCCAACCGCCACCAGGGGCGATGGCCACGGCGTGAACCCGGCCGGCGCGGCCAGGACCAACCTCCGGACGAGCTCGGGGTGCCCCGCCGTCAGTTGCACGGCCACCGCGCCCCCGAGCGAGGTCCCCAGGAGATCGAACGGTCCACCGGCCCGCTCCGCCAACGCGTCGGCCAGCGCCGCGGCGACCTCGTCCAACCGAAAGCCCGGCCCGGCGGGCGCTGACCCACCGAGACCCGGAACGTCCGGACACAACACCAGCCGCTCCCGGGCCAGGCGCGGGGCCGCACGCCGCCACACGAGCCGGCTCGCCCCGAGCCCGTGGAGCAGCACCAAGGGCTCGCCGGTCCCGCGTGCGTCGATTGCCACCTTCACTGCCACTTAACAACCTTCGCCAACGCCGCGCGCACCATTCTCATCGTGAACCGTACGATCGCCGCGCGGGGTCTCGGTGGCGATCGTCTGATCGTGTGCGACGTCGCGCTGTTCTACGCGGAGCGCAGCGGCGGAATTCGCACCTACCTGAACGAGAAGGCGCGCTACGCGATCGAATCCGGCGCGTTCGAGCACCACCTGGTGATACCGGGTAAGCGCGAGCGGCACGCCGGCGGGCGCCACGAGCTCCGTTCGCTACAGCTCGCGGCGTCGAACGGGTACCGGCTGCCGCTCGGCGGCCGGACCGTCCGCGAGACCCTGCGAGCGATCCGTCCGGACGTCGTGATCCTGCACGATCCGTTCTGGCGCCCGCTCAGCGTCACCCGGGAGGCGCACCGGCTCGGCGCGGCCGTGGTCGCCGTCCACCACGCTTCGCCCGCGCTGCATGCCGCGGGACTCCCGGGACCGGACGCTCTGTACATCCCGGCGCTGCGGAGGATCTACCAGCACGCCTACGAGCACGTGGACGCTGTCATGTCGATCGTCGACCCGGAGCCCGATTCCGGCCGATCCGCCGCGATCGAGCTGCGCTTCGGGCTGGACCAGGCATTCCGGCCGGGACCCGCCGTCCCCAACGACGCCCTCCTCTTCGTGGGCCGCGTGTCGCTCGAGAAGCGCATCGCCGACATCCTGGACGCGATGGCGCTGGCGGGCTGGGGCCGTCCGCTGCGGATCGTCGGCGACGGCCCGGCCAAGGCGCTGGTGGAGGCGCGGGCCCGGCGCCTGGGTCTCGAGGGGCTGATCGAATTGCGCCCGTTCGTGTCCGATCGCCGGTCGCTGGCGCGGCTGTACCGGGAGGCGGCCTGTGTCGTCGCACCGGGACCGCACGAGACGTTTGGCCTCGCCGTGCTCGAGGCCGCCGCCAGCGGCGCCCGCGTGGTGGCGTGCTCCTCGACGCCGGCGGCGGCGTTGGCGGCACCGCTCGTGCACACGTTCACTCCCAAGGACCCGGTCGATCTGGCCCGCGCGGTCGAACGGGCGCTGGCCGCCCCGCTCGACCCGGCCGCGGCCTCGGCGCTCGCCGCGGGCATGCGGTGGGAGCGCGTGTTCGAAGCCGAGCTGCGCGAGCTGGGACGCCTGTGCCGGTAGCGCTCCCGATGGGCCGCAAACGGCTGGAGCGGCTCCGGGGCGACGCTCACCGCCTGCTCGCTGGCAACTGGCGTCAGGGGTCGCTGGCCGACGGTACCCCCTACGGCTTCACCTGCCCCTCTCCGCCCCGCTACCGCCACCAGTGGTACTGGGACTCGTGCTTTCACGCGATCGTGTGGCGTCACTTCGATCCGCCGCGGGCGCGCGAGGAGCTTCGCACGCTGCTACGCGGCGGCCGGCTGGACGGATTCATCCCGCACACGATCTTCTGGCACGACAGCGCCGGGTGGCGCCGAGCGCCGTTCTACGCGACCCACTCGGTGCGCGGCAACCGCGCCACCGCCCACATCCAGACGCCGCTGCTGGCGCTGGCCTGGGAGCTGGTCGCGGCGGCGTCGGACGACGACCCCGGGTTTGCCGCCGAGGGGCTCGACGCCCTGCGCTTGCACTACGACTGGCTCGCGCGCCACCGCGACCCGGACGGCGACGGGCTGATCTCGATCATCCATCCCGACGAATCCGGGCTCGACGACTCGCCCAAATACGACGCGGTGTTCGGCTGGATGACCCACTACCGGCCGGGTTACTTCTGGCTGGTCGAACGCTCGCGCCGCCTGCGCTACGACTCGCACGCGATCATCGCGCGCTACGACGAGCACGTCGAGGACGTCCTGGTCAACGTCGTCTACGCGCTGTCCCTGCACGCGTTGGCCCGGCTCAGCGGCGACGGCGCCTATCGACAACGCGCCGAACACACGGAGCGTGCGCTGCTCGAACACTGCTGGGACGAGGACCGCGGACTGTTCTGGGACCTGGCCGGGCGGGGCCACAGCCCTCAGCGCATCTCGACCTGGTCCTCGCTGGCACCGCTGGCGCTGCCCTCGCTGCCGGAGCGGATCGGCCGGCGCCTGATCGAGGAGCACCTGATCGACCCCCGCCGCTACCGCGCTCCGTTCGCCATTCCGTCGGTGTCGATGGAGGAGCCGAGCTTCCGCGCCGGATGGCACCTGTTTCGCTGCTGGCGGGGTCCATCGTGGATCAACACGGTGTGGCTGCTGGCGCCGGCCCTGCGCCGCTTCGGGTACGGCGCCGAGGCCGATCGCATTCTCGCCTCCTGCGTGGAGCTGGTCGAGCGCCACGGCTTTCGCGAGTACTACAACCCGCTGAACGGGGAGGGCCTGGCCGCGCGGCACTTCGGCTGGTCGACATTGCTGATCGACCTCCTGCCGGCGGGGGCAGCCGAGGACCCCGGGCCCGCCGGGGCGCCCCAGGCGCCGCCGTCAGGCGCCGCCGGCAAGTCTCGTTCATATCGCGGCAGCGTCGGCAGGGAACTGTGGTCGATGGGCGCCGAGGCTGCGAGCGAGACGCGCCGCCGGCTGCGGCTAAGGCGACGCCGTCAGGCGGTCAACGACATCGGCCACCAGTGCTCCTCGGCCCAACCGCGGTGGAACATGGCATCCGGCCGTCCGTGGCCCAAAACGATTCAGTGAGAGCTAAATGCTCAGTGCACAGCCCGGGCCATCACCCGGCGGGTTTGCGCCGAGATCTCGAGGTCCTCGCGCGCCCGGATCGCCAGCACCCGGACCGCCGCTTCCGGCGCGCCGATCTCGCAGTCAAGGCGTGCCGCCACGTTGAGGCGGTCATCGATCGCCGCGCCGAGAAAGCCCGCGCGTTCCACCGCACGCGCGCGAATCTCGTCCGAGCGCTCCCCCACCCCGCCGGTGAACGCGAGCGCGTCGAGCCCGCCCAGCGCGGCCGCCATCGCCGCGATCCCGGCGCCGAGCCGGTGAACGTAGACGTCGACCGCGAGCCGGGCGGCATCGTCGTGGGCGCCGGCGCGTTCGAGGACCTCGCGCATGTCGGCGCTGCCGGCCAGCCCGAGCAGCCCGGATTCGTGCTCGAGTGCCCGGGCCAGCTCGCGTTGCTCCAGTCCGGTCTGCTCGAGCAGCCATAGCAGTAGCCCGGGATCGACGCTGCCGGAGCGGGTGGCCATCACCAGCCCCTCGAGCGGGGTGAAGCCCATCGTCGTGTCGCGCGATTGTCCGCCACCGATCGCGCACAGCGACGCGCCGGCGCCGAGATGGCAGCTGACGATCCGAAGCTCCAGGGGGTCGCGGCCGAGCAGGTCCGGGACCCGCCGCGCGATCCAGGCGTGCGACAGGCCGTGGAAGCCGTAGCGCCGAGCCGCCCACCGCTCGCGCCACGCCCGCGGCAGGGCGTAGGTGCTGGCCTCCGGCGGCAGCGTGGCGTGGAAGGCGGTGTCAAAGCAGGCGACCGCCGGCACCCCCGGGAGCGCCCGGGAGACCGCGTCGAGCGACTCAAGCGACTTGGGCTGGTGCAGCGGGGCAAGCGACACCAGCCCGCGCAGCTCGGCCTCGACCTCGGCGTCGATCGGCACCGCCTCGCGGAAGCGCGTCCCACCGTGGACGATCCGGTGGCCGACCACTTCCGCGTCGCGCAGCCCGCCGTCGAGCGCGGATCGCAGCTCCTCGGGGTCGACCGTCGACCGCGGCGCCGACAGCTCGCGTTCGGCCAGCGTGGCGTCGTCCTCGCCGATCAGGCTCAGCTTGAGGCTGCTCGAACCGGCGTTGACAACGAGGACCCGCACGGGGTCGCGACGCGCCAGTCCGGCTAGCCCTGCGCGCCAGGCCAGGTCCAGTCGCGCACGTCGGGTGGATCGTCGCCGACCTCACGGGTGTACGCGCGATGGTGCAGGCGCTCGTCGACCATCTCCTGACGCAGGTGCGCCTGGCGCTCCCCGAGCCCCGGGACCCGATCGATCACGTCCATGACGAGATGGAAGCGGTCGAGGTCGTTGAGCATGACCATGTCGAACGGGGTGGTCGTCGTCCCCTCCTCCTTGTATCCGCGCACGTGGATGTTGTGATGGTTCGTGCGGCGATAGGTGAGGCGGTGAATCAGCCAGGGGTAACCGTGGTAGGCGAAGATCACCGGCCGTGAGCTCGTGAACAGCGCGTCGAACTCCGCGTCCTGCAGCCCGTGCGGATGCTCGGATTCAGGCTGCAGCCGCATCAGGTCGACCACGTTGATGAACCGGACCTTGAGCTCGGGCAGCCGCTGGCGCAGGATCGCGGCGGCCGCGACCGCCTCCATCGTGGGGATGTCCCCGGCACAGGCGAGCACCACATCCGGTTCGCCTCCCTGGTCACTCGAGGCCCAGTCCCAGATCCCGATCCCGCGCGTGCAGTGGGCAATCGCCTCGTCCATCGTCAAGTAGTCGAGCGCAGGCTGCTTGCCGGCGACGAGCACGTTGACGTAGTGCCGGCTGCGCAGACAGTGGTCGGCGCACGACAGCAGGCAGTTGGCGTCAGGCGGGAGGTACACGCGGATGATGTCGGCCGACTTGTTCATGACGTGGTCGATGAATCCGGGATCCTGGTGCGTGAAACCGTTGTGGTCCTGGCGCCACACGAGACTCGAGAGCAGGTAGTTCAGGGACGGGATCGGGCGCCGCCAGGGGATGTGCCGGGTGACCTTGAGCCACTTGGCGTGCTGGTTGAACATCGAGTCGACGATGTGGATGAACGCCTCGTAGCAGTTGAACAGACCGTGGCGACCGGTCAGGAGATAACCCTCGAGCCATCCCTGGCACATGTGCTCGGACAGCACCTCCATCACCCGGCCGTCCGGCGCGAGGTGATCGTCGGTGTCCAGGCGCTTGGCTTCCCACACGCGATCCGTCACCTCGAACACCGCCTGGAGACGGTTGGATGCGGTCTCGTCGGGACCCATGAGCCGGAAACGGTCCGGGTTGGCCTTGATCACATCGCGCAGCCAGTCGCCGAGCACCCGCGTCGCCTCGCTCGTGAACTTGGCCGGGGCCGGGACCTCGACCGCGTAGTCGCGGAAGTCGGGCAACTCGAGGTCGCGCGTCAGCAGCCCACCATTGGCGTGCGGGTTGGCGCTCATTCGCCGATCCCCCTCGGGCGCGAGCGCCGTGATCTCGGGGCGCACGGCGCCGGCTTCGTCGAACAGCTCCTCCGGCCGGTATGACCGCATCCATTCCTCGAGCTGGGCCAGGTGCTTGGGGTTGGTCCGCACCTCCGCCAGGGGCACCTGATGGGCACGCCAGGTCCCCTCGACGGGCAGCCCGTCGACCTCCTTCGGTCCGGTCCAGCCCTTGGGCGAGGCCAGCACGATCATCGGCCACCGCGGACGCGTCAGATCGTGGTCCTCGCGCGCGCGGCGCTGGATCTCGGCGATCTCGTCGAGCACGTCGTCGAGCGTCGCCGCCATCAGCTGGTGCATCTCGGCCGGGTCCGACCCCTCGACGAACCGGGGCGCGTAGCCGTAACCCTCGAGCAGCGCGCGCAGCTCGTCGGGATCGATCCGGGCCGGAACGGTCGGGTTCGCGATCTTGTAGCCGTTCAGGTGAAGGACCGGGAGCACCGCGCCATCGCGCGCGGGGTTGAGGAACTTGTTCGAGTGCCAGCTCCCTGCCAGTGGGCCCGTCTCCGACTCTCCGTCTCCGACGACGCAAAGCGCGAGCAGATCGGGGTTGTCGAACACCGCTCCGTACGCGTGCAACAGGCTGTAGCCCAGCTCGCCGCCCTCGTGGATCGATCCCGGCGTCTCCGGTGCGTCGTGGCTCGGGATCCCGCCGGGGAACGAGAACTGGCGAAACAGCCGGCGCAGGCCCTCCGTGTCGTGCCCGATGTGGGGGTAGACCTCCGTGTAGGTGCCGTCCAGGTAGGCGCTTGCGACCATGCCCGGGCCACCGTGACCCGGACCGACGATGTAGATCGCGTTCAAGTCCCGGGCTCTGATCGCCCGGTTCATGTGCACGTAGACGAAGTTGAGCCCCGGCGTCGTCCCCCAATGCCCCAGCAGTCGGGGCTTGATGTGCTCGGGCAGCAGTGGCTCACGCAGAAGCGGATTGGCGAGCAGGTAGATCTGCCCGATCGACATGTAGTTAGCGGCGCGCCACCACGTGTTCATAGCGTCGAGCTCGGAGGGGGTGAGGGGCGCTTGGCGGGTTTGGATCGCGGTTGTCATGCACGCATTTAGGCACACCCGGACCGGCGGCAGGGGGCCACGGCGTGACGACGCCCTCGTCGACTTCTAAAGATGCTGCCGCGCGGTCTAAAGAGCGCCGTAGAGAACTGAGCGATTGCCCGATGTGCGAGCGCTCTGGGCCTGGGACAGTCCCCTTGTCAAACCTCCCCGGTCTTCGTTCGGGAGGAGACCAGGGCACCACCCACATCTGGTTCGAGCTGAAGCGCTAGTTGCTAGTGCGTGTAGCGCAGGAGCAGGCTCGCCTCCACGTCCCGATCTCCCAGCGCCGTGTAGGTCTCGGGGGCCTCCGCGGCCCACTGCTCTGTGTCCCCGGCCTCGAGCCGGCGCTCGGTACCCGCCGCGACGACGAGCAGGGTGCCCCTGAACACGATCGCCGTCTTCAGCAGACCGGGAGCATGAGCGGCGTCGTGAGGCGTCGAGCCGGCATGGATCCGGACGCGGTAGAGCTCGGTCACCCCGTTCGGATCAGTGTGGCGTGCGGCCAAACGAGCATGAACGCTGTGTCCCGCCACCGCGCCGTCGGTGACATCGGCCAGCGGCGTGCCGAGCGATGTCCCGAGCGCCCTGGTCAGCGCGTGGAGGGTCTCGAGAGTTGCGTTTCGCCTACCCGACTCGATCTCAGAGAGCGTCGCCTTGCCGATGCCGGCACGCCGGGCCAGCTCACCGGCCGAGAGACCTTGCGATCGCCGCAGGGCGGCGACATTCTCACCGACCGTGGCCAACAGGGGAGATCGCGCGGCTGCGGCCACGGCTGGTAGTGTTCCATATATGGAACGGCACGGGCAGATCGTCGACCGGGCCTTCACCGAGCAGGCATCGACGTTCAACGCGAGCGCCGTCGCGAACGCCGCTGAGATCCTCGACGTGATCGTCGAGGACGCGCAGCCTCAGCGTTCCGAGCGCTGGCTCGAAGCAGCCTGCGGCCCAGGAATCATCAGCCGTCGGCTCGCACCCCTCGTCGCGTCCGTGCACGGCGTCGACATCACGCCGGCCATGGTCGAGACCGCCCGCCGCGAGGCGCAGGCGGCGGGCATCGACAACGCGACGTTCGAGGTCGGCGACGCCACCGCCACCGACCTCGATGACGAATCGTTCGACGGCGCGCTCACGCGGTTCTCGATTCACCACCTGCCGGTTCCCGGTCGCCTGTTCGCCGAGCTTGCCCGCCTCGTCCGCCCCGGCGGCAGGATCGTCGTCGTCGACCATCTTGCCGACGAGGATGCCGAGGCCCGAGCGTGGGCGCAGGAGGTCGAGCGGCTCCGCGACCCGTCGCACTGGGCATCCCTGAGCGCGGCTCGCCTATGCGCCCTGGGCGAGCGAGCCGGTCTCGAGCTCGAGCGCGAACGGCGCTTCGCCTTCGAGCTCGACTTCGACGACTGGCTGCGCCGAGGCACATCCGACCCCGCCGCCCGGCAGCTCGTGGAGCTCGCCCTCGCCGGGCGCCCGCGCGGAACCGACTTCTTCAAGGTCGAGGAGCAGCCGCAAGGCCGGGTCCTCACGCTGCAGATGTGGCTGGGCTTCTGGTCCCGGACACCTCAGCGATAGACGAGCTTGTAGCCGAGCATCTCCGTGAGGGTCACCAGCTGGTAGCCCCGGGCTCGGAGGTCGGCGATCTCGCGTGGCAGCGCGTCGAGCGTCTCGTATCGGGGACCGCCGCCGAAGTGCTCCTCGACAATCGCGCCGTTGTGGGCGTTGGCGTCCACGTTGTCGATGATCTCGGTCACGCCCGGAAGCGCCCAGTCGCGCGGGTCGACGTCCCACTGGATGGTGGTGAAACCCATCGAGCGCGCAGTCTGGAGCAGACTCGGGTCGACCGCGCCATACGGGGCGCGGAACAGGCATGGTTCGAATCCGGTCGCCTGCCTGATTGCCGCAGCGGCCTTCGAGATCTGCTCGCGCTGCTCCGCCGCCGGCAGTCCGACGAGGTCGGGGTGGCTCCAGGTGTGATCGCCAATCATGTCGCCGTCGGCGAGCATCTGGCGCTCGACGGTGCCGTGCGGATCGTAGGTGGCGATCTCATCGCCGATCTCGAAGAACGTCGCCGGTACCCCCTCCCGAGCCAGCAAGCTGACGAACTGAGAGCTCGGGGGTTCTCCCCAGGGCCCGTCGTCGAACGTGAGCGCGATCTCCCGCTGGTCACTTGGGCCGTGGAACACCCAGTCGGGCCCGCTCGGCTCGCAGCCCACCAGCTGCGGGGTGTGCAACCGCTCGAACGTGGGCGTTGCCGGAAACAGGGCCGCGCACCCGGGGGCACCCTCGGTGGCCGACGAGCAGCCGGGAGCGCTCAGCGTGCTCGAGACCTGCCAGCGCAGGCCTCGGTACCCGAGCCCGACGCTGGCCGGAAGGAAGCTCGCGGTCAGCTCCCGGTCACTGGAGCGCGTTACCGTTGCGGCGATCGCGCCGGCACGAACGGACACCGGTGCCACGACGGGCACATAGATGAGCCGGGGTGTGTGCGCTCCGCTCCGCGGACCGGCTAAGCAGACCTGCGAGATGACCGACCCGTTCGCGCCGCGCTCGATCAGCAGACACAATCGACGGCCGTCGCGGGCCAGCGCGGCAGGCGAGAAAGGCTGGGCGAGCTCCACCTGCCAGACCAGATCTTGCCCCGTCTGAACGAGCGACGTCGACTGGACCGTCAAGGGCTGGCCGGTCGGCACGCCGCTGGCGCCGGCCGAATGCACCGCCTCGCCGAACACGATCATGAGCGCGGCGACGGCCCCGATCAGAGCCCAGCCCTGAGCCGCCAGTCGGTGCCGACAACGTTGTTTTCCAACCATTCACATGGAACTTCAGCACACTGCCGGCAGGACGTCCGCGGCGAACCGCTCGACGGATTCGCGGACCGCGGCGGGATCGCTGTCGACCGATCCCGGCACGACAATCAGGCGCTCGATGCCGCACGCGGCGATTTCGCTCAGACGCCGTCGGACCGTGGCCGCCGGTCCAGCGACGGCGAAGGTGTCGATGAACTCGTCGTCGAGCCGCCGGGCGAAGGCGGCCGCCGCCTCGCCGTGGTGCTCCTTCTCGTAGTCGGCACTGACCTGGGCGATGTCCTGCCGCGCGCGCTCCGACGAGCCCGCGGCGGCGGAAGACGCTCCGAAGCGGGCAAACGTGGCGACGCTTCCGCGGACGAGCGCCCGGGCACGATCCGCGTCGTCGTCGACGGCCACGTTCACGAACGCGCCGATGCCCTGCTCCGGCCGCCCTGCCTCATGGACGATGCGCACACCCCATCGCAGCCGCTCGAGCTCCGCTCCGACCGTCAGATCGACGCCGTCGGCGTGCCGCGCCGCCGCCGCGATCGTCCGCGGCCCGGTGGCGGCCACGTGGACGGGCACCTTGGGCAGCGCCGCATCCTTCCAGCGAATCGACCCCCGGCTCCCGTTCTCGAACTCCACCTCGTCGCCCCGGAGCAGACCCTGGAGCGTGAACAGCGCACGTTCGAAATCGGCGACGGGAAGCGGTCGGCACCCGATCTGGCTCAGCGCCGAGTCTCCCTGGGCGAGCCCGATCGTGACGCGGCCGCGCGTCTCGGCCTGCAGCGTCAGCGCCGCCGACGCCGTCACCGCGATGTGGCGCGTGACCGGGTTGGTCACGCCCGGGCCGAGCCTGACGCGCGAGGTGGCGGCGCCGGCGATCGCGAGCTCCACCCAGATGTCCGCCGTCAGGTTCTGGCTGTCGGCGATCGCCAGGCCCGCGAACCCCCAGCGTTCAGCCGACCGCGCCCACTCAGCGACGCGACCCGGGAACGAGAAGCCATGCAACCACACATCCATGGGCGGGACCTGACGATCGTACCTGGGTGCCCCGGGCCCGACCACCAGACTAAGGCGCCGCGGTCAGACACCACCGACAAATCTCCAACCAACGAGAGGGTGGCCGGGCAGAGCGCCCGGCCACCCTCACGGCGTCGCTCCGGCGGATGTACGTACCGTTGGGCAGTATCGAGGAGCGGTGATATTTTCCCACCGCCGCTGTGAAAAAGGTGTCCGCCGTAGGAGATGGAGAGCAGGAGCAGATGGCAGGATTCCGGTTGGGGATCTACGTCTTCAAGGACGCGGAGATCGTCGACTTCGCGGCGCCGTACGGGGTATGGTCGGTGGCCCGGCGCTACGACCCCGAGCTCGACCCCTTCCTGATCGCCGACGCGATGCGTCCGGTGCAGGCGCAGGCCGGATTCACGGTGCTTCCGAACTACAGCTTCGCGGAGCGCCCGGCGATGGACGCGTTCCTGATACCGGGCGGGTTCGGCACGCGACAGGAGATGTACAACCGGCGCCTGCACGAATTCATCCGCTCGCTCGGCGATGACTGCCTCCTGACCAGCGTGTGCACCGGGTCGTGGGTGTACGGGCGGATGGGCCTGCTCGACGGGCTCGCCGCCACCAACCGCAAAGAGCCCGATCGGGTCGAATCGGGGCCGTCCGGCAAGGTGCCGATCGACCGCTTGGCCGAAATCGCACCAGCCTGCCGGGTCAGTCGCGCGCGCGTCGTCGACGCCGGGCGGATCGTGACCGCCGGCGGGATCACCTCGGGGATGGAGATGGGCTTTCACCTCCTGCGTCGAGCCGGCTACGACGAGCAGTTCGTCGATGACGTCGCCCGGGTGATGGAGTACTCGGCCGCGTACGACCTGTACCGCGACGATCTCGAGACGGTCGAGGCCCCCTCGGCGCGGTGACGCTGTGCCCGAGGGGATCAGACCGGGATAGCCGGGCACGGCGGCGGCGTTGGTCATCGCCCGGACAGACACGCCCCCAGGCGAGTTGCGTCAGTGGGGTACGTCGAGAACCGGCACCGACAGCGACTGGGTGTGGATCAAACAGCGAGACGCCGAGGGTCCGCGGGCCGGGAAGGACTCGGCCAAGGCGTCGGCGATCAGGTGGGCGCGCGCGGCGTACCCCGGCGAGTAGTAGTGGATCCCGTCCGGAATGAACCAACGGTTCTTGACCACGTCGGCCCAGTCGAACACGCGCATGTTGGGATACCGCGAGCAGGCCTGGATCAGCGCCTCGTCCCAGCGCCGCATGTTGGACTCCGCGTATGGGCCGCTCGCGACGAGCGATTTGACGTTGACCCACATCACCGGCTCATCGCCGATGGCCGACATCATGCGTTTGATACGCGCGGTCGGGCCGACGTTGGAGCCGACGTACACGTCAGCGGCGTCGTTGGTGCCGAGAGCGAGGACCCAGCAGCCTCGGTAGCCGCTCTTCTGCAGATCCTTCGCAAGGGTGTAGGCATCCGTGGTGCCCGGCGGCGTCTCGACGATCGACGTTGCCGGCGTGATGTCGAACAGCGACCGCCCGACGCCGACGCGAGCGTACTGGGCGGCCATGCGCTGGCCCGGATCGGGCAGGTAATCGGTCGAGATCAGCCCTGCGGACGTCGAATCACCGAAGTGCACGACCGCTCGGCAGGATGTCCGCAAGGCGCCGTCGCCGCCCGCGCCGGCGCCGGTACCGACAGTGCTGGTCGACGCCTTCGCGGCCGAGTCTGACCGTGCCGGGTCGCTGGTCGTCGCCGCAAAGGCGCTAGACGCCGGCTGGGCGGAATCCGCAGCCTCGAGCTGGGCCTGGATCGCCCCGGCCGCGGGTGACGAGGAGCTGAACCCGACGCCGCTCAGACCGAGGCCGGCGAGCACCAGCGCCAGCCCTGCGGCCAGCAACGCAACCCGCGCCGGTAGAGGCTGCAGGCCGGCGCGCCATCCGCTCGATCTCAGACGCGCCCAGAACCGCCCGAGCGCTCCGTGACGGATCGGTTGCTCGATGAAGCGCCACGACAGCGCAGCCAAAAGGACGGTGGCAGCCACCTGCGCCGCGGCCCGCACGAGATCCGGCGCCCCGCTCGAGACTGGGCTGGTGAGCACGATGATCGGCTCGTGCCACAGGTAGATCGCGTACGAGCGGACCCCCAACCAGCACAGGGGGGCCCAGCCCAGCAGGCGGCCGATCCGGGTGGCGGGATGAGCCGCGGTCGCCACGACCGCGACCGTGGCGACCGACAGCAGAACCATTCCGTATGGATAGAGAAACCCCGAGTAGCCGTTCTCGCGCCACACCAGGAGGGCGATCGCCACCAGGCCGATTGCTCCGGCTACGTCGAGGATGTTCCGGGCGCCGCCAGTGACGCTCGCGGTCAGGGACCGGCTCGGCCACACCATCGCGAGGGCCGCGCCGAACAGCAACCCGAAGGCTCGCGTGTCGGTGCCCTCGTAGATGCGGGTCGAGTCGAAGCCGGGGTGATAGAGGAGTCCCATCTCGATTGCGGACAGAGCCGCCAGCACCAGCGCCACGGCGGCCAGCCGCGGCTGGATCTGGAGCGGACGGCGCCGCTCCGGAATCAGCCGCACGCCGAGCAGCAGCAGCAGGGGCCAGAGCAGGTAGAACTGCTCCTCCACCGCCAGCGACCACAGGTGATTCAGCGGCGACGGCGCCGCGAAGCGGGCGAAGTAGGACACGTGCTGGGAGATCTGCCACCAGTTGTTGACGTACAGGACCGATGTGAGGACCTCGCTCCGGAGCTCGGTCAGGCGGGACCGGTCTGCGATCGCCACCCAAATGGCGACCACGGCCAACATCACGAACAAGGCGGGCAGCAGCCGCCTCGCTCGGTGCAGCCAGAATTCGCGTAGTCGCCACCCGCCCCGCCTACGCTGATCCAGCAGCAGGTCGGTGATCAGATAGCCGCTCAGCGTGAAGAACACGCCCACGCCCAGTAGTCCGCCCTGCGCCCAGCCAAAGCCGAGGTGATAGGCGATGACAGCGGCTACCGCCAGGGCTCTGACACCGTCCAGCCCCGGCATGTAACGCGCCGTGCGGAGGATCGGCTCAGGCATCCACCGGCCCGGCGGTGATCATCGCGGACCAGTTCCAGAACGCCCCGTGCGCCATGCCGCGCATCGGCTCAGGGTACGCGGAATCGATCGTCGCGGCTGAGAAATCGCCTGCAAGGCCCGCGAGTTGAGGCGGGGGTGTTGCCGGCCCTCCGCGGTGGATCCTCTGGCGGCGTGCGCGTTATTGCGGATGCGCGGCGATGCGGCGAGGGCTAGCTTCGGCTTTCGTGCCCAGGCTTGACGGCGATCGTCGGGAAAGATCAGGGGCCGTGTCCGTAACGGTCGAAGCCGGCAGCGGTCTGCACAGCGATGCGGGCGGTTCGTCGCCCGCGGTGAGCGTTCGTGGTCTTCGGAAGGCGTACGGGCCGGTCGAGGCGGTGCGGGGCGTCGATCTCGAGATCCCGGTCGGCCAGATCTTCGCGCTGCTGGGGCCGAACGGTGCCGGGAAGACGACGACGGTCGAGATCCTCGAGGGCTACCGGTCGCGTGATGCGGGTGAGGTCAAGGTTCTCGGCTGCGATCCGGGGTCGGAGCGCTCTCGCCTCAGGCCGCGGATCGGGATCGTGTTCCAGTCGACGGGCGTCGAGCCGTATCTGACCGTCCGTGAGAGCGTGATGATGTACGCGAGCCTGTATCCACGCTGTCGCCCCGTCGACGAGGTGATCGACGTCGTCGGCCTCGGGGAGAAGCGGGACGAGCGGGTCGTGCATCTCTCCGGCGGGCAGCAGCGGCGGTTGGAGATGGCGATCGCCCTGGTCGGTGATCCGGACCTCCTGTTCCTCGATGAGCCAACGACGGGGTTTGATCCTGCCGCGAGGCGCGAGGCGTGGGAGGTTGTCAGGAGCCTGGCCGGGCTTGGCAAGACGGTCGTGCTGACCACTCACTACATGGACGAGGCGCAATATCTCGCGGATCGGGTCGTCGTGATCGCGGCGGGCCGGATCGTGGCGGAAGGGCCGCCATCGACGCTCGGGCTGCGTGATAACAGCGGCGTTCGCATCCGTTACCGACCGCCGAGCGACGCGGTGCCGCCACCGTCGCTCGGAGGTGTCGCGAACGCCGACGGGTTCGTGGAAGTCCACGTCGACGATCCCGTCCTGGCGCTGCACGACCTCACCGGCTGGGCGATCGAACGCGACCTGCCGCTCGAGGGGCTCGAGGTGATCAGGCCGTCGCTCGAGGACGTCTATATGGCGCTGACAAGCGGGGCGGACGGAGGCGGCAAGCGGTGAGCGCAACGGCCCTGACACTGAGCCAGGTGCGCTACGTGAACAAGGCGTTCTGGCGGAACCCGACGTCGGCGTTCTTCACGTTCGCGTTCCCGCTGATGTTCCTCGTCATCTTCACGGCATTGCTCGGGAACGGCACCGTCCACATCGGCGCACTCGCGGTCAAGGAATCGACCTACTACGTCGCGGCGATGGCGGCATTCGGCGTGATCACGGCTTGCTTCAACAACACCGCGATCAGTACGACGGTCAGACGCGATGGCGGGATCCTCAAGCGGATGGATGGAACGCCCTTGCCACACGCGGTCTTCTTCGCCAGCCGGATTCTGCACGCAATGCTGGTCGCGCTCCTGCTCGTCGTGATCACGACGGCGTTCGGTCACATCGCCTACAGCGCGCTCGTGCCGTCGGGCGCCACGCTGCTCCGCTTCCTCGTGATGCTGCTCGTCGGGTCTGCCGCGTTCTGCGCGCTCGGTTATGCGATCACAGCGGTGATCCCGAACGCCGACGCAGCCGCGCCGATCGTCAACATCACGATCCTGCCCCTCCTCTTCCTCTCCGGGATCTTCATACCGTTCAGCAACAGCACTCCCGAGTGGATCCAGTGGGTCGCGCGGGTCTTCCCCGTCCGTCATTTCGCCGTCGGCCTACAAGCCGGGTACGCGGGAACGCCGTTCCACTGGCGCGACGTCGCCGTCGTCGCCGTCTGGGGGATCGCCGGGCTCCTGCTCTCCGTGCGCTTCTTCAGCTGGGAGCCACGCCAGTAAGAGCCCCCGGGCCCGACCCGTGGCTAGTGGCCTCGGGACACTAGATCCGTTCGATCTTGGCTAACCAGGCCGGTGCACCAGGCGGATCGAATCTTGTTTGGAGCAGCGCCGGATTGACCGAGGTAACGCTCCAGTAGTCGCCCGCGAACGGCGCCCTCAACTCCTCCCGACTCAAGGGATGCGGGCCAACGTTACCGGGGCCGGCGTCGCTGAAACAGAGGACGTACACGTTCGCGCCAGGCCTCGTCACAGAGGCCAGGCTCGCCACGTAGTCGCGGCGCTCGGCGCCGTCGAACGTATGGAACAACCCGCAGTCGAGCACCGTGTCAAACACCCGGCCCAGACGGTCCAGGTGCAAGGCATCGGCAACCACGAAGTCAGCGTCCAGGCCGCGCGCCGCGGCCTTCTCCCGCGCCATCGAGACCGCGGTCTCGGCGACATCGACGCCGACAACGTGAACGCCAAGAGAGGCGAGGTGAAGGGCGTTCTCGCCCGTCCCGCATCCTGCGTCGAGCACCGCGCCGGCGAATGCGCCTTCGGCCGCCAGGCGCAGTATCGCCGGCTGTGGTCGCCCGGTGTCCCAGGGCGCCGGACCATCGAGGTACGACGCATTCCAGGGCCGGCCGGCCCGCCGCTCGTGACTGGTCGGCTCCCGCCCGCCGTACCGATCGTCGGCTCGGACTCCTGTCTGCTCCGTCATCGGCGCCCCGGACCGTCCTCCCGCTAAGCCGGCTCCGGCGCCGCGAGCTCGGCCGGCGTGACGACTTTGATCCGCGAGGCGAGCATCCACTGGTTGCCGAACGGATCGCCGACGCGGCCGCCGCGCTCGCCGTAGAACTGGTCGGCGAGGGGGTAGATGACCTCGGCGCCGGCGCTCACCGCACGATCCGACGCGGCGTCGACGGCTGCGTCTTCGTTCAGCACCTCGCCGCCGACCGTGCGGACGGCCGCGAGCGCCGCGTCAAGGTCGGCGACCATGACGTGGACCATGATCCCCGGCTCGGCCGAGGGGGGCCGGCCGGTGACGCACGAGCCGCTCACCTCCTTGACCGTGTCGTCGAATGCGATCGCGCCGTCGCCGCGGGTGCGCAGTTCCCAGCCGAACGCGTCGCGGTAGAAGCCCGACGAGCGCTCGACGTCGAGCGCCGGGATCTCGAGGTGGCAGATCTTGCCGGTTGCGAGCGTGGGGGTTCCATGTGCCATGCGGATTAATATACATGTAATCAAATGTCGGCGAGATCGTCCAAAGAGCCCGGGCCGAAACGGTCGCCAGGCGGCGGGGCGTTCGACCGCCGCCGGGGTCGCCCGCCCACGATCGACCGCGAGGCCGTGCTCGATACGGCGCTCCGACTCCTGGACGCCGAGGGGGCCGAGGCGCTGACGATGCGCCGGCTCGCGAGCGAGCTCGGCGTGTCCGCGATGGCGCCATACCGACACGTGGGCAGCAAGGACGAGCTGCTGATGGTGCTTGTCGACCGCCTCGCGGCCCGGCTCGTGTACCCGCCGCGACCGCCGGACCCGAAGGGCGCGATGCTGGTGCTGTGGTCGGCTATCTACGACAGCCTCGCGGAGCACCCCTGGGTCCCGGAGGTGCTGGCGCGCCGGCGGATGATGGCGCCGTCGGTGCTCGGCGCGATCGAGGAGATCCACGCGGCGCTGCGCGACGCGGGTCTACCGATCGAGGCGGCCGTGCGGGCCTACCGCCTGATGTGGAACTTCACCCTCGGCTCGCTGCTCGTGCGCGCCGGCTCGAGTTCCGACGGGGCGAGCCAGCAGCGCGAGCTTCGCGGCGCGCCCGATCCTGCGCGCTACCCGATGCCGGCGGCAGCCGCTCCGGCGTGGACCGCGGCCCACGACCGGGACACCTACCGCGAGGATCTCGGCACGCTCATCGACGCGTTGCTGGCGGGCGCGCGGCTTGAAAGCTGAGTTTGCCGACGTACTTCAAGCCTGAACGACAGGCGGTCACCGCGAATGCAATTCAGTCACATACCTCAAACGGGCTAGGTATTTACTACCCGAGTTACCGCGCGCACGCAACTTCTCGCGCGCATCGTGGTTTTGCCTCTCGGCCGGAGCACTTCTTGCGATACGTGCTCCCGGCCTCGTCGGAAACCATTGAGAGGAGTTGTCGTGAAGCGATTTGCATCGCTTATCGTCGCAACGAGCGTTGTGGCTACGTGTCTGGCCGGGTTGCTTGGTGGAGTCAGCGCCGCGAGCGCCGCGCCGACGCTGCCCACGCTCAACCTAGCGCTTACCGGAACAACGGGTATATCGGTTTCGGGATCTGAGGTGTCGGGCGCGGTCAACGTTGTCTCGACCTTCACCGGCAAGGGTCAGGGCGGGGCCGCGCTGGTGCGCTTGAACCCCGCGCTGCCCGCGTCGCAGGCACTCGCGCAGGGATTCCAAGCAGTCGAGAGCCATCATGGGGACCTGAACGCCCTGACCGCGCTCGGCGACGCGCTCGTATTCGATGGCGGCGCTCCAGGCACGGCCCAGACGGTGCTGACGCCCGGCGCCTGGGTCGCACTCAACGTCACCGGGAACGGCAACCCCGCCTTTATGCCGTTCACGGTCAGCCAGTCCGCGTCCCCGGCCGCGCTGCCGACCCCCGGCGGCACCGTCGCCACGATCGAGTTCGGGTTCCGTGGCGCGAGCGTGCTGCACCGCGGCGAGCTGGTGCGGTTCGAGAATGACGGCTACCTCGTGCACATGGTCGTGGGTATCCAGGTGAAGAACCGCGCGGTCGCAGCTGCCGAGACCACGGCGCTGCGAGCGGGCAATGACAAGCTGGCGATGCGGCTCGCGAGCGGCACCGTCAACTTCGCCGGACCGCTGTCCCCGGGCGGCATGCAGCAGGAGGTCATCAGCGCCAAGCCCGGCGTGTACGTGCTGGCCTGCTTCATGAACACCCAGGACGGACGCGAGCACACCCAGATCGGGATGGAGCGCACGATCACGGTCCGGTGAGCGGCACCTAGACGGCACCGCGGTCGCGACACACCGTCGCGACCGCGGGCGCAGTCCGCCGCCGAGTCATCCGAGCCCCCTTCCGCGGCACGCGGCGACCCGGTCGTCGCCGCCGGCCTGACCTTAACCGCGTTCGATGTTCCGCTTGAGGTTCCGGTGATAGCCCGCGAAACGCCGGGCGAGTACTCGTCTAGCGACGGATAGGACACCAACGTGCGGTCTTATGCGGATTGACGTGCGGTCTTATGCGGATTGACCCATGCCCGCGGCCCTGGGAGCATCGTGTGGGCAAATCACCGCCAGAGCGGAGGGGTGTGATGACTGAGTCCGTACTCAAGGCCGACACCGCAACGGGGCGGCTGCGCTCCGCGCGCGATTTCTTGCTCGAAAACCGCGAGGACTACGACACGGCGTATCGCGAGTTCCGTTGGCCGGCGCTCCAGGCGTTCAATTGGGCGCTGGATTGGTTCGATGCCGTCGCATCCCGGGTTGGCGACCGCCCCGCGTTGTGGATCGTCGAAGAGGACGGCAGCGAGGTGCGACGATCGTTCGCCGAGCTCTCGAGCCGTTCAAATCAGGTGGCGAACTGGCTCCGCGAGCACGGTGTGCAGCGCGGTGATCGCGTCATCGTGATGTTGGGCAATCAGGTCGAGTTGTGGGAGACAATCCTGGCGGCGATGAAGCTCGGGGCGGTGATCATCCCCTCCACCCCGCTGCTTGGTCCAAGTGATTTGGTCGATCGCGTCGAGCGCGGAGAGGCCCGCCACGTGGTGGTGAGCTCCAGCGACGCGCCCAAGTTCGACGAGGTCCCGGGCGACTACACGCGGATTGCGGTCGGCGGACCCGTGACTGGGTGGCTTTCCTACGGTGACAGCGAGGGCGCCGCGTCCGGATTTGTGCCGGATGGTCAGACGCGCGCCTCCGACACGCTGCTGCTGTATTTCACGTCGGGCACCACCGCGAAGCCCAAGTTGGTCGAGCACAGCCACGCCTCGTACCCGGTCGGGCACCTCTCGACGATGTACTGGACCGGTATCCAGCCGGGTGACGTTCACCTCAACGTGTCCTCGCCCGGATGGGCCAAGCACGCGTGGAGCAACGTCTACGCGCCCTGGCTCGCGGAGGCGACGGTGATGGTGTTCAACTTCACCCGCTTCAACGCTCGCACGCTTCTGGACCAGATGGTTCGCTGCGGGGTGAGCACGTTCTGCGCGCCCCCGACCGTGTGGCGGATGCTGATCCAGGAGGATCTAGGCCGCTGGCAGATGCCGTTGCGGGAGGCCCTAGCCGCGGGCGAGCCGCTCAATCCCGAGGTGATCGAGCGAGTCCGGGAACAGTGGGGGATCACGGTGCGCGATGGTTACGGGCAGACGGAGACCACCGCGATAATCGGAAATACCCCGGGCCAGTGGCTCAAGCCTGGCTCGATGGGGCGACCGCTGCCCGGCTACGCCGTCGACCTGCTGGACCTGGCCGATGGCAATCCAGCGCCCGAGGGTGAAATCGTCGTTGATCTCGCCGAGCGGCCGCTGGGTTTGATGACCGGCTATCGGCACGGACCGGAGCAGGCGGCGGCAGCCACGGATGGCCCTCACTACCACACCGGCGACGTCGCGTCTCGCGACGGCGATGGCTACATCACGTACGTGGGACGGACCGATGACGTGTTCAAGGCATCGGACTACCGGATCTCGCCGTTCGAGCTCGAGAGCGTGCTGATCGAGCACGAGGCGGTGGCCGAAGCGGCAGTCATCCCCTCGCCCGATCCGGTACGCCTGTCGGTGCCCAAGGCGTACGTAACCCTCAGCCGCGGCTACGAGCCGACGCGGGAGACCGCGCTCGCGATCATGCGCTTCACGCGTGAACGGCTCGCGCCGTACAAGCGAATCCGGCGGCTCGAGTTCGGGGAGCTGCCGAAAACGATCTCCGGCAAGATCCGCCGTGTCGAGCTGCGGGAGGACGAGAAGGAACGCCTGAGCGGCGCCTCGCGCCCAACACAAGCATCGACCCTAGAGTTTTGGGAGGAGGATTTTCCCGAACTCAAGCGTTGACTCCGGCGGAGTCCATGAACTGCCCGCTCACGGTTCCGCGCCTTCGGCCTTCTCGCTGAGGGCGAACCGGATGGTCAGGCCGTCGTAAATCGGCACGACCAAGCCGCTGTCAACGAGCGCCGCCAGATCGCAAGCCAGCTCGGCGTCCGTCTCGTCGGCCGCCGGTGGGGTCAACCGCGTTGGACGGCGGCCGAGCCACGATCGCGATGCCTGGGTGGGAGTCGGCCAAGCTCGGCCCGGGCGAAGAGAGGGGGCTCGCAACATTTGAGTTCCTTTCGTCATACGCAGGTGCTACAGCTCGATGCGTATGACAGCGCGCGGCCCGGACAGAAAAATCCGGCCGCCAGCGGCCTGACGTCGCAAACTAGTAACCGTTCAGTGGTTGGGGCCAGCTCAGGCGAGCTGGGGGAACGGGTCACCGCGGTTGTGTGCGACGAGGAGTTCGCTGAGGTAGGTGAACAGCGAGCGGTGTTGCAGGCGGCAGGTGCC
>Ga0187769_10000010_pt1 | contig 91034 bp, 100 predicted proteins | sample 0116_SJ02_MP02_1_FD_133140 | JGI IMG/M metagenome (GOLD analysis project Ga0187769, IMG submission 133140) | Tropical peat soil microbial communities from peatlands in Department of Meta, Colombia - 0116_SJ02_MP02_10_MG | ecosystem: Environmental > Terrestrial > Soil > Wetlands > Peat | place...
AGCCGCCGGGTCCGCCGCCACGACCGCCACCCGGTCCACCCGAGCCGCCGGGTCCGCCGCCACGACCGCCACCCGGTCCACCCGAGCCGCCGGGTCCGCCGCCACGACCGCCACCCGGTCCACCCGAGCCGCCGGGTCCGCCGCCACGACCCCGACCACCCCCGCCGCCCCCGCGACCGTCGCGCCCGCCGCGTCCACCGCGGCCGTCGCGCTCGGGCGCCTGCGGCGCGGGCTCGTCCATGATCGTCAGGTCGGCGCCGGTGTAGCCCTCAGGCATGATCTCGCCCTTGTTGATCCAGCACTTGACGCCGATCCGCCCGAACGTCGTGCGGGCCTCGTGGAAGCCGTAGTCGATGTCGGCGCGGAGCGTGTGCAGTGGCACCCGACCGTCCGAGTAGCCCTCGGTCCGTGCCATCTCGGCGCCGCCCAGCCGGCCCGACACCTGGACCTTGACGCCCTTGGCACCGGAGCGCATCGCGCTCGTCAGCGCACGCTTCATCGCGCGGCGGAACGCCACGCGGTTTTGCAGCTGCTCGGCGATCGACTGAGCGACCAGGCGCGCGTCGAGCTCGGGGCGCTTGATCTCGAGGATGTTGACCTTGACCTGCTTGCCGGTGATGCGGTGCAGGTCACGACGCAGCTGGTCGACTTCCGAGCCGGACTTGCCGATCACGATCCCCGGCCGGGCCGTGTGGATGTTGACCTCGACCTCGTTCTGGTTCTTGCGGATCGTGATGTCGGACAGCCCGGCGTGTGACAGCCGGCGCGTGATGTGGTCGCGGATCTGCGTGTCCTCGTGCAGGAAGTCCGCGAACGCCCGCTCGTTGAACCAGTTCGACTTCCAGTCGTGGATGTAGCCCACGCGGAGCGACTCGGGATGAACTTTTTGACCCATGCAGTTATCTCAATCTGGATTCGTCTCTGCGAAGCAGTGTCGTGATTAGTCCTTCGGCGTGAGCAAGATCGTGAGGTGACTGGTGCGCTTGCGGATCCGCGTCGCACGGCCCATGGCGCGCGGCCGGAAGCGCCTGATCGTCGGACCCTCGTCGGCGTGGATCTCCATCACGTACAGGTCCTCGCCCACGAGCTCGTGGTTGTTCTCAGCGTTGGCCACCGCGGACTCGAGCAGCTTGCTCCAATCCCGCGCGACCGCACGAGAGGTGTGAGCGAGGATAGCTCGCGCCTCCTCAACGCTCTTCCCCCTGATGTGGTCACACACCAACCGCGCCTTCCGGGCCGACGAGCGCACGTACTTCGCCTGCGCCCGGACCACCACATCCCGGCGCTCACCCCTCGCTCCCCTTCTGCGACGGCTGGGTGCGGGCACCGGCGCCTCGGGCTCCTCCTCCTCTTCTTCCTCCTCCGCGCCCACGGGCTCGAGATCGGCCACCGCTTCCTCATCGGCCTCGGATTCGGCTTCTGCCTCGGCTTCGTCCTCGCCCTCCGCCTCGGCATCGGCTTCGAGCATCACGTCCGCGGCCGCCTCTTCGGCCTCCACGTCCTCCGGAGTCTCGTCGACCTCCTCGTCACCCTCCGGCGCAGCCTCGGCCGCGACCTCGGTCGGCTCCGTGGCCTTCTTGCGGGAACGGCGGCGCCGCCGCGGCGTCCGCTGGGCCTCGATCGCCTCCGGCTCGGTGGGCTCGGTCGCCTCCGGCTCGGTGGCCTCGGGCTCCGGCGTCTCGGGAGTCTCTGGGGTGTCTTCCGAGTCCGAGGTGCTCATCGCCTCTTACCAGTTCCTGCGTGTCCTCGGTAGAGCCGCGTGGGCGCGAACTCGCCGAGCTTGTGGCCGACCATCGACTCGGTGACGAACACGGGCACGTGCTTGCGACCATCGTGGACGGCGATCGTGTGGCCGACCATCTCGGGGAAGATCGTGGAGGTGCGGGACCAGGTGCGCAGCATGCGCTTCTCGCCCGACGCGTTCATGGCCTCGATCCGCGTCATCAGCCGCTCCTCGACGTACGGCCCCTTCTTGCTAGAGCGACTCATCGCTTCTTGCCTCTCCTCCGTCCACGCACGATGTACTTGTCAGATGCCTTGCCCTTGGGCCGGGTGCGATAGCCCAGCGTCGGCACGCCCCAGGGCGTGACCGGGTGGCGCCCCGGCGTGGTCGAGCCCTCGCCGCCACCGTGGGGATGGTCGACCGGGTTCATGGCGGTGCCGCGCGTCTGCGGGCGCACGCCCAAGTGCCGCTTGCGCCCGGCCTTGCCGATCGAGACGTTCTGATGATCGGTGTTGCCGATCGTGCCCACCGTCGCCCGGCACTCGGCCCGGACCATCCGCATCTCACCGGACGGCAGCCGGAGCGTCACGTAGTCCCCCTCCTTGGCCAGCAACTGCACGCCGGCGCCGGCCGCTCGGGCCATCTGCCCACCCCGCCCGGGCGTCAGCTCGACGTTGTGGACGACGGTGCCGGCGGGCATGTTTCCGAGCGGCAGGCTGTTGCCGACGCGAATCTCGGCCCGCTCACCCGACTGCACGGTCATCCCCACTCGCAGCCGCTGCGGGGCAAGGATGTAGCGCTTCTCCCCGTCGGCGTAGTGCAGCAACGCGATGTACGCCGAGCGGTTGGGGTCGTACTCGATGTGCGCCACCTTCGCCGGCACGTCGTCCTTGCGACGCTTGAAGTCGATCTTGCGGTACAGCCGCTTGGCGCCGCCACCGCGGTGGCGCGCCGTCTTGCGGCCGTACGAGTTGCGTCCGCCGGACTTCTTGAGGCCCTCGACGAGCGACTTCTCGGGCTCGGTGCGGGTGATCTCGGCGAAGTCCGGATAGGTCACGAACCGGCGACCGGCGGAGGTCGGCTTTGGCTTGCGTATAGGCATCGGCTACTCCCCTGCCTCCAGTCCACCGAAGATCGGAATCGTCTGGCCCTCGCGCACTTGCACGATCGCCTTCTTCCACTGCCGGGTCCGGCCCGCCGTCTGGCCGCGGCGCTTGGGCTTGGAGTGCACGTGGGCGGTGCGCACCTCGAGCACGTTGACGTCGAAGAGCTGCTCCACGGCCTGGCGGATCTGGGTCTTGTGGGCCTTGTCGTGCACGCGGAAGGTGTACTTCCCGGCCTCGGCGAGCGCGAACGTCTTCTCCGACAGGACCGGGCGAATGATCACCTGAGTGGGCTCCATCAGGCCGCCTCCTGCTCGTCTCCGCCCGCCGACGACGACCCGGCCGCACGCGCGACGAGGGACTCCAGCGCCGCCTGCGAGACGAGCAGCGATGCGGCCCCGACGAGATCGGCGACGCCGGCATCGTCAACCGGAAGCGCCTCGGCGTGCGGGAGGTTTCGGAACGACTTGCCGGCGGCGGCTTCGGACTCGGTCATGACCACGAGCGTCGGCGCGGTCGCACCCCACTCGGCGAGCATCTCGGCGGCCCGTGCCGTCGAGGGCTCCTCGAACGCCGCCGCGTCGAACACCGCCAGCGACTCCCGCTGCGCGTGCATCGAGAGGACGCTGCGCAGCGCCGCGCGCCGCGCCTTGCGGTTGACCTTGACCGTGTAGCGCCGGGGACTGGGGCCGAAGACCGTCCCACCGCCCGTCCACAGAGGCGAACGTGAAGATCCGGCGCGCGCGCGTCCCGTCCCTTTCTGGCGCCAGGGCTTGGCGCCACCGCCCGACGTCTGGCCGCGCGTTTTCGTGGATGCGGTGCCGTGCCGGCGCGCGTTCAGTTCGGCGCGCACCGTCTCGTGCACGAGCGGCATGTTGAACGAGGCCTCGAACGCCACCGGGTCGAGCTTGACGGTCCCGCCGCCGAGCACCTGCGCACTAGGCATCGCTGCGCACCTCCACCGTCCCGCCCGTCGGGCCTGGGACAGCCCCCCGCACGAGCATTAGGTTCTGCCCGGGAATCACCTCGACCACGGTCAGGCCGCGCTGGGTGACGCGGCCGCCGCCCATGCGGCCGGGGCCGCGCAGCCCCTTGGGCACGCGCGACGGCGTCGCCGAGGCGCCGATCGAGCCGGGCGCGCGGACGTTGTGCGAGCCGTGCGACTTAGGGCCGCGCTTGAAGTTGTGGCGCTTGATCGTCCCTTGAAAGCCCTTGCCCTTGCTCAGCCCCGAGATCTTCACTCGGTCGCCGGGCCCGAACGCCTCGACGGTCACGGTCTGGCCGACCAGCAACTCGCCGACCTCGTCGCGGAACTCCGCCACGTGGCGGTGCGCGGAGGCGTCGGCCTTCTTGAGATGGCCGAGCTCGGCCTTGGTCAGCGACTTCTCCTTGCAGCGACCGAAGGCCAGCTGCAGCGCCTCATAGCCGTCGCGCTCGACGGTGCGGATCGCGGTGACCGGGCACGGCCCCGCCTCGAGCACCGTTACGCGCTCGACTCGGCCGTCCTCCTGGAACCGCTGCGTCATTCCGAGCTTCTTGGCGAGGATCGCGGCCATCGTGGATCAGGAGGCCAAGCGGATCTCGATATCCACGCCGGCCGGCAGATGATCGAGCCGCTGGAGCGAGTCGACCGTTTTCGGGGTCGGCTGGTGGATGTCGATGAGCCGCTTGTGCGTGCGGATCTCGAAGTGCTCGCGCGAGTCCTTGTCCTTGAACGGGGAGCGGATCACGCAGTAGACGTTCTTCTCGGTCGGTAGCGGCACGGGACCGGACACGGTCGCGCCGGTGCGCGTCGCCGTCTCGACGATCTCCTTAGCCGCCGTCTCGATCGCCGTGTGGTCGTAGGACTTCAGGCGAATTCGGATTTTGTTCTGGGCAATGGTTGCCAAAGCTGTCTCTTCAATCCAGAGCGAAGCGCGGACCACCCTCGGGGCCCGCCCCACTCGGTCGTATCTGACACAAAAAAGGCGGCGGGGCCGCGAGGCCCGCGCCGCCTCATCAACTTATTGGATTACTTCGGTGACGACCCCCGAGCCGACCGTGCGGCCGCCCTCGCGGATCGCGAACCGCAGCCCCTGGTCCATGGCGATCGGCTGGATCAGCTCGATCTCCATCTCGACGTTGTCGCCGGGCATGACCATCTCGGTGCCCTCGGGCAGGTTCGCCACGCCGGTGACGTCGGTGGTGCGGAAGTAGAACTGCGGCCGATAGCCCGTGAAGAACGGCGTGTGACGGCCGCCCTCCTCCTTCTTCAGGACGTAGACCTGGGCCTTGAACTTGGTGTGCGGGGTGATCGAGCCGGGCTTGCAGAGCACCTGCCCGCGTTCGATCTCATCGCGCTTGGTGCCGCGCAGCAGGCACCCGACGTTGTCGCCCGCCTGACCCTGGTCGAGGATCTTTTTGAACATCTCGACCCCGGTCACCACGGTCGACGTGGTCGGACGGATGCCCACGATCTCGACCGTCTCGCCGGTCTTGATGATCCCCTGCTCGACACGGCCGGTCGCGACGGTGCCGCGGCCGGTGATCGAGAACACGTCCTCGACCGGCATCAGGAAGGGCTTGGCGAGGTCGCGCACGGGCTCCGGAATGTAGGTGTCCAGGGCCTCGGCGAGCTCGAGGATCTTCGCCTCGTACTCCTCGTCACCCTCGAGCGCCTTCAGCGCCGAGCCGGCCACGAACGGAATGTCGTCGCCCGGGAACTCGTACTCGGAGAGCAGGTCGCGGATCTCGACTTCCACGAGCTCGAGCAGCTCGGGGTCGTCGACCATGTCGACCTTGTTGAGGAATACGACGATGTAGGGGACGCCGACCTGACGGGCGAGCAGGATGTGCTCGCGCGTCTGAGGCATCGCACCGTCGGCCGCTGAGACGACCAGGATCGCGCCGTCCATCTGGGCGGCGCCCGTGATCATGTTCTTGACGTAGTCGGCGTGCCCCGGACAGTCGACGTGCGCATAGTGCCGGTTGGGCGTCTGGTACTCGACGTGCGAAGTCGCGATCGTGATGCCGCGAGCCTTCTCTTCCGGAGCGTTGTCGATCGATTCGAACGACCGTACCTCCGTGCCGCCGTACCTCTCGTTCAGCACCTTGGTGATGGCCGCGGTCAGCGTCGTCTTGCCATGGTCGATGTGACCGATGGTCCCGACGTTGACATGGGGCTTGTCGCGCTCGAACTTGGCTTTCGCCACTTTGGTTTCGCTCCTTCTCTTTCAGTCGCCTAGGTTCGTCCGCGGACGAACCTGTGCAGGATATAAATTAGCGGCAGTCGCTGCTACCAGGGCTTTAGGCGGCCGCCTGGGCTTGATCGCCAACCACTCGCTCGGCGATGTTAGGGGGGACTTCGTCATAGCGCTCGAACTGCATCGTGTACGTCGCCCGGCCCTGGGTGGTGGACCGGAGGTCGGTGGCGTAGCCGAACATCTCGGCCAGCGGCACGAACGCGTTGATGACCTGCGCGTTTCCGCGCTGCTCCATCCCGTGGACGTGGCCGCGCCGGCGGTTCAGATCGCCGATCACGTCGCCCATGAACTCTTCGGGGGTGACCACCTCGACGGCAAACACCGGCTCGAGCAGGACCGGCTTGGCCCGCGCCACGGCCGCCTTGAGCGCGAGCGAGCCCGCCACTTTGAACGCTAGCTCCGAGGAGTCGGTCTCGTGGTACTTGCCGTCGGTCAGCGTGGCGCGTACGTCAACCATCGGGTAGCCCGCACGCGGTCCGTTCTCCATCGCCTCCTCCATGCCCTTCTCGACCGCCGGGATGAACTCGGTCGGGATCGACCCGCCCTTGATCTTGTTGACGAAGTCGAATCCCTCGCCCGGCGCCGGCTCGACGTCCACGTAGACGATTCCGTACTGGCCGGCGCCACCGGTCTGGCGGACAAACCGTCCCTCGACCTTGTCCGCCGTGCCCTTGATCGTCTCGCGGTAGGAGACCTGCGGGCGACCGACGTTGGCGTCCACCTTGTACTCGCGGAGCATCCGGTCGACCAGCACCTCGAGGTGCAGCTCGCCCATGCCTGCGATCTCCGTCTGGCCGGTCTCCTCGTTGGTGCGGACCTGGAAGGTCGGATCCTCCTCGGCCAGACGGGCCAGCGCGGTCGCCATCTTCTCCTGATCGGCCTTGGTCTTCGGCTCGATCGCGACCTTGATCACCGGCTCCGGGAACTCGATCGTCTCGAGCTTGATCGGCTTGTCGGGCGCGGCCAGCGTGTCGCCGGTCACCACCTGCTTGATGCCGACCGCCGCGGCGATGTCGCCGGCGTGGATCTCCTTGACCTCCTCGCGCTCGTTGGCGTGCATCATCAGGATGCGGCCGATGCGCTCGGTCCGGCCCGTGTTCACGTTGAGGATGCGCGAGCCGGCCTCGAGCTGGCCCGAGTACACGCGGAAGTAGGTGAGCTTGCCGACGTAGGGGTCGGCCATGATCTTGAAGGCCAGCGCCGCGAACGGCTCGTCGTCGGAGGCGTGCCGAACCGCCGGCTGCTCGTCGCCGTTGCTCGACCCCTTGGCCGGTTCGACGCCCTCCACCGGCGGCACCTCGAGCGGGCTCGGCAGGTAGTCGAGCACCGCGTCGAGCAGGACCTGAACGCCCTTGTTCTTGAAGCTCGAGCCACACAGCACCGGGGTGATCTCGATCGCCAGCGTGGCCTTGCGGATCGCCTGCTTGAGGCGCTCGGGCGAGATCTCCTGCTCCTCGAGGATCATCTCGACCAGCTCGTCGTCGTGGTGGGAGATCTCGTCGAGCAGCTTCTCGCGCGCGGCGACGGCCTCGTCGGCTAGCTCCGCCGGGATGTCGATGATGTCCTGCTCCTTGCCGAGCTCGTCCTTGTAGACGATCGCCTTCATCCCGATCAGGTCGACGATCCCACGGAAGTCGGCCTCGGAGCCGATCGGCAGCTGGACCGGCACCGGGTTGGCGCCCAGGCGGTCGACCATGGTCTCCACGCCGCGCGCGAAGTCGGCCCCGATCCGGTCCATCTTGTTGATGTACGCGATCCGAGGGACGCGGTACTTGTCCGCCTGGCGCCATACCGTCTCGGACTGGGGTTCTACGCCCGCGACCGAGTCGAACAGCGCGATCGCGCCGTCGAGCACGCGCAGCGAGCGCTCGACCTCGACCGTGAAGTCGACGTGGCCGGGCGTGTCGATGATGTTGATCCGGTGGCCCTTCCACTCGCACGTGGTGGCGGCGGAGGTGATCGTGATGCCCCGCTCCTGCTCCTGGGCCATCCAGTCCATGACGGCCGCACCCTCGTGAACCTCCCCCATCTTGTAGGTCCGCCCGGTGTAGTACAGGATGCGCTCAGTCGTCGTCGTTTTACCGGCGTCGATGTGGGCCATGATCCCGATGTTGCGAATCTTGTCCAGAGGGAACGTACGAGGCATGTGTGTCAGGTATTCAGGGGCTGCGGTTTATCGGTCGCGCGCCGTCAAAGTGCACCGCTTCCCCGGCAGAAACTGCGGACATGAAAAAGGGCCCGACGGGCCCTTTCACGACGCAGATGTCGGGAAGGGGCGGGTGTCTATCAGGTGGACGACTCCATTACAAAGATCCTGTGTCCCGGAGAGCGCGCACACGTGAGCGCACCGCCCGAGGCACACGGCGAATATAGCAGAGGTTCTGAGGCCTCCCGCCGCCTTTCGGTGCCGCGCCGGAGGCGTGCTTCGACGCCGCTCGAGGCCCGCCGCACCGGCCGTGCGGCGGGTACCGGCGCGGTCGCCCTGGTGGCTCTCGTCGGGGCCGTGCTCGTCCTTATCGCGCAGTTCACCGCCCTTTACCACGTGCACGCCGCGACAAGCTCGGTGCCGATCAAGACGGTAGGTACCGGCGCCAACCACGGCTGGGCGCTGGTCCCGATCGCCCTTGCCTGCCTCGTGCTGGCCGTGGCCGTCTACCGCAACGGCAACCGGGCGGCCATGCTCGGGCTGGCCGTGCTCGGGATCGCGACCCTGCTGATCGCGCTCCTCGCCGACCTGCCCGACGCCCACGCCACCGGGCTGATCGGCTCAAGCGCGAGCCAGTACGTGCAGGGCGCCGCCTCCCCCAGCGCCGGCCTGTATCTGGAGACACTCGGGGCCGTGCTGCTGCTGGTCAGCGGTGGCGTGGGGTTCCTGATGCTGGCGCCGGCAATCCCGGCCGGCGGCCCGCCCGCCAGGCCCGCGGAGGCACCCGATGGAGGCGACGGACGCACCGCAGCGCCTCCCCCAGAGGCACCCCCGACGTCTAAGGGTCCTCGTAGCCTTCGGAGTAGCCAGCGCCGTAAGTGGTCGGGATCCTGACAGCGGTCCCGTAGAAACTACGACTGGACGGCTCGACGGCGTTACCCTTGGTAAACGCGAGGGTTGTCTCACTGCAGCCCCCGGTCCCGTGTGGTGGGCAGCCCTCGCGTTCTCTCTGGCTCCGGTGGCGCCCCTTTCGGGCGCCGCGCTTGCTTAACCGGCGGTTGCGGGTCTCGCGAGTCGCCCGAGAACGGACCGCCACCGGCGCTCCCCTCGCTCCTCGGCGTGCCGCGACGCCCGGCGACGCCGGCCCGCTAACGCAGACCCCAGACCCCGAAACGGTTCGCCGACCGAAGCTGCGGAGGTGGATGCCCCTTTCGGGCGCCTCGCGATACCAGTCCCCAGGGCCCGTCAATCGATTACGAGGGCGCGGCGCCCGAAAGGGGCGCCACCGTAGCTACCAGCGGTAGTGCGCGAAGGCCTTGTTGGCCTGCGCCATGCGGTAGATGTCGTCCTTGCGCTTGTACGCGCCGCCCTGCTGCTGCTGGGCGTCGAGCAGCTCGTGCGCGAGGCGCTGAGCCATCGACTTCTCGCGACGCTGGCGGGAGAACTGGACGAGCCAGCGGACGGCCAGCGTCCGCGCCCGGCGGGCCGGCACCTCGACCGGCACCTGGTAGGTCGCGCCACCGACGCGGCGCGAGCGCACCTCGAGCACCGGCGTGAGCGCCTTGATCCCGGCCTCGAGCTGCTCGACCGGATTCTTGCCCGTACGCTCGCCCAGGATCGCGAGCGCGTCGTAGACGATCTGCTCGGCGACGGACTTCTTGCCGTCCAGCATCACCTTGTTGATGACCTGCTGGACGAGGCGGTTACGGTGGACGGGGTCGGGCTCGATCGGCCGGACCTGGGCGGCTGCGCGGCGCGGCACTACTTGGCCTTCACGCCGTACTGGGAGCGGGCCTTCTTGCGGTCGCCGACGCCGGCGGCGTCGAGCGTGCCGCGGATGACCTTGTAGCGGAAGCCCGGCAGGTCCTTGACGCGACCACCGCGGACCAGGACGACCGAGTGCTCCTGGAGGTTGTGGCCCTCACCCGGGATGTAGGCGCCGACCTCCATGCCGTTGGTCAGCCGCACGCGGGCGACCTTGCGAAGCGCCGAGTTCGGCTTCTTCGGCGTGGTCGTATACACGCGCGTGCACACGCCCCGGCGCTGCGGCGCCGCGACCTTCTTCTTGCGGCCCTTGCCGGATTTCAGACCGGGCGTGGCGAGCTTCTTCTTCGGCGGAGTGCGGCCCTTGCGGACCAATTGGCTGGTAGTCGGCATGCGGGTGGCGACTTTAGCAGGGGGGCCGAATCCGGCTGTTTCGATCGTGTGGCGACGCCGGCGGGCGGGTGGACGGGTAGCGAGCGGCGCACCGGCGAACCGTGCCCAAGGCCCGAAACCTCCGCCCAACGAGCCACATCCGGGACATGAGCGTCTCCCGGGCGCTCATGTCCCCGAAGAGCACGACGCGAGCCAGCTTTCGGGACTCTTGCCCGCGGCGCCCGCCCCCTCTATATAAAACGCAGCAAACCCGCCCCCGCGCCGCCACCTTGGCGACATGAGCATCGAGACCATGCTTATGTCGCCAAGGTGGCGGTACGGCCGGCGGGTTTGGCTACTTTTGCAGCTGATTCGGGCGGCGCCGAGGCGGCTCGGGCAGCGCGCCCGGACGCGGCATCGGGCGCCCCGGCGGCGGCCACCCGCCAGCCGCAGCGTCAGGCCGCCACCCCGAGCGCCTCGTCCACCGATACGCTCGGGACCCCGACCGCCTCCGCCACCGGCGCATACGTCACCTGCCCGCCGGCTACGTTGACGCCCAGCTTCAGCCCCGGATTCTCGGTGATCGCCCCCAGCACGCCGGCGCTGGCCAGGTGCACCACGTAGGGGATCGTCGCGTTGGTCAGCGCCGCCGTCGAGGTGATCGGGACGGCGCCCGGCATGTTCGCCACGCAGTAGTGGGTGATGCCGTCGACCTCGTAGGTCGGGTTCGAGTGGGTGGTCGCGTGAGAGGTCTCGAAACAGCCGCCCTGGTCGATCGACACGTCGACCAGCACCGCCTGATGCTTCATCAGCGAGAGCTGCGCGCGGGTGATGATCCGCGGAGCGCGGGCTCCGTGGACGAGCACCGCCCCGATCACCAGGTCCATGTCGGGCAGGCGCTCCTCGATCTCGAGCGTCGAGGCGAAGCACGTGTCCGCCCGCCCGCCGAAGGCCATGTCGAGCTCCCGCAGACGGTCGATGTTGCGGTCGTACACGTAGACCGTGGCCTCCATCCCGAGCGCGATGAAGGCCGCGTGCATGCCGACCACGCCACCGCCGATGATCATCACGTTGGCCGCGGCGACGCCCGGAACGCCCCCGAGAAGGATCCCCCGTCCCCCCAGCGGCTTCTCGAGCATGAACGCGCCGGCCTGGGTGGCGATCTTGCCCGCCACCTCGGACATGGGCGCAAGCAGGGGCAACCGGCCGCGCGTGTCCTCGACCGTCTCGTAGGCGATGCAGGTCGCGCCCGAGGCCATCAGCCCGCGCGTCAGCTCCGCGTCAGCCGCCAGGTGCAGATAGGTGAAGAGGACGTGGCGGGGCTCGAGCCGCGCCACCTCGGCCGGCTGGGGCTCCTTGACTTTGACGATCAGCGTCGCCTCCTCGAACAGCGCGTCCACGTCCGGGACGATCGTCGCGCCCTGGACGGCGTACGCCTCGTCGGCAATGGCAGAGCCGAGTCCGGCCCCACTCTGCACGAACACATCGTGGCCCGCGTCGGCGAGCTCGCGGACCCCGGCCGGCGTCAGCGCCACCCGGTACTCATCCGCCTTGACCTCTGTTGGAACCCCGACCTTCACGCTCCTAGACCACCTTCCCGGTACAAGGCGGCCGGAAGCGCTCCTCCGGCCGCAGATTTGCTTAATGCGGCGGCTGCGCCGGCGCCTCGGCTCTCATGCCACCAGCTGGCGCCCGCGCAGCGCCAGCCAGAACTCGATTCGGTCCCGTGCGGATGACAGATCCCGACCCGTCAGCTCCTCCACCCGCCGGATCCGGTAGCGCAGCGTGTGGCGGTGACAGTAGAGCCGCCTCGCCGCCCGCTCCCATTGCCCGTTCTCCTCGATGAACGCCTCGAGCGAGCGCATCAGCTCGCCGCCGTAGGGCCCCTCGCTGGCCTCGATCGGCCCGAGGATCGAGTCGCAGAACAGCCGTAGCGCCTCCTCGTCCTGGAGCGACAAGAGCAGCTGGAACGACCCCAGGTCCTTGTAGGTCGCGACCCGCCGGTGCGCCGCGGGCCGCGAGCCGTTCCCATCCGAGGAGCCGACCACCCCCAGCCCGAGCGCGTCGAGCGCGCACCGCGCCTCGTGAAAGCTCCGCCGGGCGTCGGCCGCCGGCACCGCACGCCCGATCCCCACCCGCACCGAGCCGGTCAGTTCGCTGCCGGCCGCCGCCGCCACACGTTCGCCGAGCGTCAACAGGTCTTCGTCGGAGCCGCCGGCCACCAGCGCACAGGCGAGCGGTCCCACCGGGGCGACGAGCGCCGGGACCGCCTCCTCGCGCAGGGCGCCCCAGAGTGCGGCCTCGAGCGATGCCGGCGACGTCCGCGCCTCCCCGTCCCGCCCGAGCACGACCGCCGCGACCCGGTCGGACAGGCCGAACGGCCCCAGCCGCCGCGCCAGCTCGGCGCCGGCCAGCTCCCCGCTGACGATCGCGTCGAGCACGTCGCCGGCGAGCCGGCGCTCGGTGTCGCCCGCCACGCGGGCGCGAAGCAGCTCGAGCGCCACGATCGTGACCGCCTGGTGCAGGGTGAGCCGGTCGAAGTCCGACAGCGGCCCGACGTCCTTGATCGCCACCAGCCACGCCTCGGGCGGGCGCCCGGGTCCGGCCGTGCCGGGCCGCGGCGCGCCGTCGGAGGCGACCGGAAGGGCCAGGCCCTGGTTGCCCTCGAGCAGCGACGGCATGAACGCCCGCGCCTCACGCCGGCGGGCGCGCTCGCGCACCTCCCCGCGCAGCGTCTCCAGCGTCTCCGGCTCGATCGCGCGGCGGAAGGCGTGCTGCTGGAGCGGCTCCCCGCGCGAGTCGAACACGACGACGGCGGCTCCGATCAGCGTGGCCAGCGCGCCGACCAGCGCCTCCAGGCCCCGTTCGGACAGGACGATCCGCTCGAGCCGCTCCTGGGCGCCCAGGGCACGCCGGAGCACCGCGTACTGCTCGTTGACGAGCTGGGTGAAGGCCGCCTCGGTGATCGCGATGAACGGCACCTCGTAGGGGACCTCGAACACCGGGAACTCGCGTTCAGCCGCCACTTCGAGCAGGGCCTCGGGCACGGTGGCGTGCTTGAAGCCCGTCCCGAACCCGAGCCCGGCCAGATGGTGGTCGGCCAGCCGCGCGGCGAACTCCCGGGCATGCGCCCGCGTCTCGAGCTGCATGCCGGTCGTCAGCAGCAGCTCGCCTCCCGACAGCCACGGCGTGGGGTCGAGAAGCTCGGAGATGTGCACCCAGCGGACGGGCAGTTGCAGGCTGCGCTCGCCCGTCAAGAGGCGAACGTCCAGATCGCGCAGCAGGTCCCCGACGGTCAGCATCAGCCGCGGCGCGTCTCCTCCAGCGCGCTGTACTCCCGAGCGCCCTCATGCACGCTCATCCGTTTGCCGGCCTCGGTCAGCACCGCACGCAGGGTCTCCTCGATCTCCGCGAACTGCTCCGGCCCCGCGATCAGCGGCGGCGAGAGCTGGATCACGGGGTCACCGCGATCGTCGGCGCGGCAGATGAGTCCGCGACGGTAGAGCTCGCCGGACAGGAAGCCGCGCAGCAGCGTCTCGGACTCCTCGTCGTCAAAGGACTCCCTGGTCTCCTTGTCCTTGACCAGCTCGATCGCCTGGAAGTAGCCCGCCCCGCGGACGTCGCCGACGATCGGCAGATCGCGCAGCGACTCGAGCATCGCCCGGAACATCGCCTCGTTGGCGCGCACGTTGTCGATTACGCCCTCGCGCTCGATCACGTCGAGGTTGGCCATCGCCACCGCGGCGCAGATCGGGTGTCCCGCGAACGTGAAGCCGTGGCTGAAGCTGTTGTGGCCGGTCATGAACGGCGCCGCCACGCGGTCGGTGGCGATCACCGCGCCCATCGGGGCGTACGCGCTGGTCAGGCCCTTGGCCGTCGTGATCAGGTCGGGCAGGTAGTCGTACTTGATCGCGCCAAACCACTCGCCGAGCCGTCCCCAGGAGCAGATCACTTCGTCGGAGATCAGCAGCACGTCGTACTCGTCGCAGATCTCCCGCACCCGCTGGAAATAGCCGTCGGGCGGGGTGAAGCAGCCGCCGGCGTTCTGCACCGGCTCGAGGATCACCGCCGCCACCGTGTCGGGTCCCTCGAACTCGATCTTCTCGGCGATCGACTCTGCGAACCACTCCTCGGTGATGCCGTGCGTCATCCGGTAGGTGTTGGTGTTAGGGACGTGGTGGGCACCCGGGGTCAGCGGCTCGAACGGCGTGCGCAGGCCGGTGATGCCGGTGGCGGACAGCGCCCCCAGGCTGGTCCCGTGGTAGGCGATCTCGCGCGCGATCAGCTTTGTCTTGTTCGGGTTGCCGGTCAGCTTGTGGTATTGGCGCGCCAGCTTGTAGGCGGACTCGACCGCCTCCGAACCCCCGCTCGTGAAGAACACCCGGTTGAGGTCACCCGGGGCCAGCGATGCGATTCGCGCCGCCAGCTCGATCGCCGGCGGGTGCGCGTAGGACCAGTTGGTGTAGAAGCCGAGCTCCTTGGCCTGGTCCGCGCCGGCCTGGGCGACGTCGGCCCGGCCGTGCCCGATGTTCACGCAGAACAGCGCCGACAGCGCGTCCAGGTAACGGTTGCCGTGCTCGTCCCACACGTAGCAACCGTCGCCGCGCACGATCACCGGGATCTCGACCTCCTCGTAGGCCGACATCCGCGTGAAGTGCATCCACAGGTGGCGCTTGGCCAGCTCCTGGAGCGTGCTCTGTCCGGTCCTCGCCGCCTGCTCCGTGCTCGCCATTCCCGTCCCTCCAAGTAATCGTTCGCCGTTTTGTACAACCGTAGCGGGCCAGTCGGGCCAAAGCAATTGTGCAGGTTGGACGACGGCAGTACCGGCGGTTGTGCGGGTTGACGGCGATCATGGGCCGCCTGCGGCGGCGTCCGTGGGACCGGGCGGGCCCATCCGATCAGGACTGCCGGCCCGCGCCACCCATTGGCCCGCCGAACCAAGACCACCGTCCGGAGGGGGTACTACCCGGCCCCACGGACGCCGAGCGGAGCGAGGCCCAGATTAGGCGGAGGCGGGCGCGACGGCCGTCGTGGCCGCCCGCACCGGTGCCGGCATCAGCCACGCCGCGCCCACCACGAGGACAAAGGCCAGGCACTGGAGGACCACGGACACCGGGCTGGTGGGGAGCGGATCCCCGAAGACGATGAACCCGCCGACGATGCCGGCGACGTTGGCCGCCGTACTGGTCACCGCGATCACCGGAACCGCTTCTCCGTCCTGGAAGGCCTTGGCCGAGGCGTAGAAGGCCGCCACCGAGGCGGCGACGCACACGAACATCCAGGGAGACAGCAGCCCGGCGAGACCGTGCGACCCGACGATGCCCGAGATCGCCTTGATCGCGACGTCGGACACGCCGAACAGCATCCCCGAGGCGGCACCCAGCATGTAGCCGTGGTGCTCCTGGGGCGCGCCCATGCTCGGTCCCAGGATCAGGAGTGTGCCGGCGCCGATCAGCACGGCCTCGAAGGCGATCAGGCCCGGGGTCGAGAACTTGGACTGGGCGCCGTGGGCGGTCGGAAGCGTGAAGCCGAGCAGCATCAGCCCGAGGGCGGTCAGCCCGAGGCCCGTCCACTGGCGCCGGCCGATTCGGCAGCCGAGCATCTGCTCGGCCATAACCGCCAGCAGCACCATGCCGCCGGCCAGGACGGCCTGGACGATCGAGAGCGGGGCGACCGACATCGCCGCGACGTGAAATACCCAGGCGCCGGCGCCGATCACCCAGCCGATCGTGAACAGGGGCGAGGCGAACAGCGCCTTGGCCGACTGCCACGGCCGGCGCATGTCAACCCTGGGTGCCGCGCAGGCGCCCCGGTGCTTGTACAGGAAGCCGATGTTCGTCGTGAGGGCGCAGGCGAGCGCGAGGATGATGCCGAGAAGAGAGCTCATTGCTAGGTGGCGTGGCAAGCGTCCGTGCCTGCCTCACGTTCTGTCTCGGCAGCATGGCTACCCGCCTTGAGCGGTATACCCACTGTAGAGGGAAATGTGTCCAGGGGTGGCACGATCTGCGGGTGATTACTGCCTGTTCGCGACATACGACACGAGCTCCGCTCCTCCTAATCGACGTCGACGGCGTGATCTCGCTGTTCGGCTACGACCATGCGACGCCGCCCGCCGGCCGCTATCAGCTGGTCGACGGGATCGCCCACTTCCTGTCGGCGACGGCGGGCGAGCACCTGCGCCGACTAGCGGATCAGTTCGAGCTCGCCTGGTGCACCGGCTGGGAGGAGAAGGCGAACGACTACCTCCCCCTCGCGCTCGGCCTCCCCGGCCCGCTGCCCCACGTCGTGTTTGACCCGGCGGGTCGCCCCACGCAGGCGCATTGGAAGCTCGCCGGGATCGACCGCCACGTCGACCCGTCCCGGCCGCTCGCGTGGCTCGACGACGCGCACGACGAGGGCTGCCGGACGTGGGCGGCCGCCCGCCCGGGGCCGACGCTGCTGATCACGACCGACCCCGCGGTCGGCCTCACCGACCGCGAGGTGGAGGAACTCCTGGAGTGGGCGCGCGGGCTCGGCTGAGGACTATTTTGAACGTCCCGCGGCGCCCGACGGTGGCGCCCTAGGCGGCGGCGCCTCAGGCGGCGGCCGCGGTCACCGAGAACACCGGCGGGAGCCGCGAAGCGACGTTGAACCAGCTCTCGCCGGCGTCACCGGTGCCAAACACGTCGCCGGATGTGGCCCCGAAGTACAGCTGCAGGGTCTCGCCCTCGCCGGCCCGGTCGAACGCCCGCCGCAACACGGTCAGGTACGCCTGCTCCGCCGGGAGCCCGTCGCCCCGGGGTGTCCAGGTGGCGCCGCCGTCGCGGGTCTCGTACACCCGAACGTGGCCGTCGGGCGTGACTCGGTCGAAGTCGCCGGTGAGCGGGATCACGTACGCACTGTCGGGGTCGCTCGGGTCGAGCGCGAGCGGGAAGCCGAAGTCCGACGGCAGCCCAGACCCGATCTCGTTCCACGACTCGCCGGCGTCGTCGGAGCGGTAGACGCCGCCGTGGAACTGGATGAACATCCGCTGGGGATCGCGCCCGGCCCGCTCCATCCGGTGAACGCACAGCTGGAAGGTGTCCTCGGGCGCGTCCTCGGGCAGGTAGCGCGGGCGGATGCCGCGGTTGCCGCGCCGCCACGTCTCTCCGTGGTCGTCTGTCAGCCACACTCCGGCCGCCGAGACCGCGATCGCGAGCTTGTCGGGCTCCCCGGGCCACGGCACGATCGAGTGCAGGCACAGACCGCCGCCGCCGGGCTGCCAGTCCTCGCGGACCCGGTGCTCCCACAGCCGACGGTTGAGCTCCCAGGTCGCGCCGCCGTCGCGGCTCTCGAACAGCACGCCGGGATCGCCGCCGGCGTAGAGCGCTCCGTCGTCGCCCGGGACGATCACCCAGATGCGCTCGAGCGCGTGCTCGCCGCCTTCGGGTAGGCCGACCCCCTCGGCCTGGGTCCACTCGCCGGCCGGGTCCTCGGCGAACCAGATCTTCGGGCCATAGAACGGCGAGGTCGACGTGGCAATCACGCGGCCGCTGCCGGGATCGCGCAGCGCGAAGTCGATCGGCTCGCCGGCGAACGCCCGGCAGCGCACCTCGAACGCGCCGCCCGGCTCGCCCTCGAGCACGAACAGGCCCTTCTTGGTTCCGACCATCAGCTCAGTCATGGGTTAGGCCCCTCCTGTGATCGCAGGCAGCACTTCTATTCGGTCGTCGGCCGCCACCGTTGTCTGCTCACAGCCGCGCTCCCCGTTCACGAACACGTTGATGTGCTGGCGGATCACCCCGCGCTCGTCGAGGATCCAGCCGGCTACGGACGGGTGGAGATCTTCGAGGCCGCGCAGCAGTTCGTGCACGGTGGCGCCGTCGACCTCGAGCTCGGCGCGCCCACCGGCGAGGCTCCTGAGGGGACCGTGAACGCAAACGACGGCCATAGCTTTCGCATCCTAAGACCGGGGCGCGACCGAAACCTCATCGCTCACCCAGGGGCGGCTCGAGAAACGTCCCGCATGTGGACGTTTCTCGAGCCGCCCTCTCAGGAGAACTCGCCGTGGCGGCCGGCCCCCGCGCGAAAACGCTCCAGGCCGACCTGCACGTCCGCCAGCGACCGCACGCCGTGCTCGAACTCGTTAGCCAGCGCGCCCGGCTCGTCGAGCCCCTCCCCTTCTAGCAACGACAACCTGTCTTCACGCAGGCACGTCTGGGGAAACGCGGCGAGCTCGTGAGCCAGCTCCTCGGCCGCCGAACGACTTGAGCCATTCGGAACCACCCGGTTGACGAGCCCCATCGCCAGCGCCTCGCGCGCCCCCACCGGCCGCCCGGTAAGCACCATGTCCATCGCGCGCGACAGCCCGACCAACCGCGGGAGCCGCACCGTTCCGCCGTCGATCAGCGGGACCCCCCAGCGCCGGCAGAAGACCCCGAACACCGCTCCCTCCTCAGCCACCCGCAGATCGCACCAGAGCGCAAGCTCGAGCCCGCCGGCAACCGCGTACCCCGCCACCGCGGCGATCACGGGCTTCGCCAGCCGCATCCGGGTCGGCCCCATCGGGCCGTCCCCGTCCGCCGCCACCCGATTTCCGGAATCGGTGCCCGCCACCTTCAGGTCGGCGCCGGCGCAGAACACGCCGCCGTCGCCGTGCAGGACGGCCACCGCCGCGCCGGCGTCCGCGTCGAACTCCCGGAACGCGTCCGCCAGCGCACCAGCCGTCTCGCCGTCGACCGCGTTGCGCCGCTCCGGGCGCGCGAGCAGCACGGTGGTAACCGGTCCGAACCGTTCGACCCGGACCGCGTCGCTCACGCCGCCCCGACCGCGCGTCGTACGAACAGCTGAATCGAGCGGACCACCTCCGCCGGCGCCGGCCGCGCTTGGGCCACCGGCGACAGCGGCCCGACCAACGCCTCGCCGCACCCGCCGACCAGCGCCGCCGCCGTCAACGCCACCTCCTGCAAGGGAATCTCGCCGGCGTTGATAGCGGCGTCCAGTTCGCGGGCGATCAGCGCCGCGTAGCGCTCCCGGTAGGCGAGGCGCTCGGCGTCGACAACCTGGTCGACGGGCTCGGCGAGGAGCGCCCAGGCCAGCCGAGGGTTCTGGAGCGCACGCTCGGCAAACGTACCCACGACCGCCTCGAGCCGCGCGACCGCGCCGGCCCCCGGGCCCACGCCGTCGGCGGCGGCGCGCATCGCGCGCTCCTCGCCGGCGCAGACCGAGCGGAAGACCTCGAGGAACAGATCTCCCTTGGATGGGAAATGCCGGTACAGCGTCCCGGCGGCGACGCCGGTGCGCTCGGCGATGGCCACCACCGGCGCCGCGCCGTAACCGCCCTCCTCGATCAGCTCCCGGGCGGCGGCGAGCAGTCGCTCGCGCGTCGGGGAGGTGCCGACGAGCGCACTCACGCCGCCAGCGCGCGGTCGATGATTGCGCCGGCGTCCACGCCCGAGGGGAGCGTCCCGTACACCTGCCCGCCGGCGCGCTGAAGTCGTGCGGCGGAGAAAGCGTCGGCCACGGCCGACGGTGAACACCGAACAAGCAGCGATCCCTGGAGCGCGACCGCCAGATCCTCGACGATCCGGCGGGCGTGGAAGGCAGCCCCGCCCGGATCGCCGGCCGCGAACACCTCGGATATCGCCGAGCGGACCCGACCGAGGTGCGCGTCGAGCCGGGCGTCGGCGCCGGCCGCGAGCTCGCATTCGGCCATGAACGCGGGCAGCGCCTCGGGCTCCTTGATCATCGCGCGGAGCACGTCGAGCGCGGCCACGTTGCCCGAGCCCTCCCAGATCGAGTTCAAGGGGGAGTCTCGGTACAGCAGCGGCAGGCCGGAGTCCTCGACGAACCCGTTCCCGCCCAGACACTCGAGCGCCTCCGCCGCGTGCGGGGCGGCCCGCTTGCACACCCAGTACTTCATGACCGCGGTGGCGAACCGGCGAAACGCGCCCTCACCGGGCTCGTCGTAGGCCCGCGCCACCCGGAGCGCGGCGACGGTGGCCGCCTCGGACTCGATCGCCAGGTCGGCCAACACATTGCGCATCGCCGGCTGGTCGACCAGCAGCGCTCCGAACGCCGAGCGGTGGCGGGCGTGGTGGATCGCCTCTACCGTCCCGCGGCGGAGCGAGGTCGCCGCGCCCAGCAGGCAGTCGAGGCGGGTGTGGTTGACCATCCGGATGATGGCCGGCACGCCTCGCCCCTCCTCCCCGATTAGGCGGCCGTGAATCCCACGAAACTCAACTTCGGACGAGGGCAGCGATCGCGTGCCGAGCTTGTCCTTCAGACGCTGGAACTCCATCCCCGGGCCCCGCTCCACCAGGAAGCACGACAACCCGGCAGGGGCCTGGGCCAAGACCAGGAACACGTCGCACGGCGGATAGGAGCAGAACCACTTGTGCCCGTAGATCTCATATACGCCGTCCCCGAGCGGATCGGCGCGCGTGATGTTGGCGCGGACGTCGGAGCCGCCCTGGCGTTCGGTCATCGCCATCCCGGCCAGCGCGCCGCGCTCGTACTCCGGAAGCGTCAGGCGCGGCTCCCACTCGGCGGCCAGCTCGGGTGCCCCGTCGCGGAGCGCCGGCACCGCGGCGTAGGTCATCGACACCGGGCACATGACGCCGGCGTCGGCGTTGCTCCACAGCATGAACAGGGCCGCGCGGACGACGTGGGCCCCCGGCTCCGGCTCTCCCCATGGCAGGCTGTGGATCCCCCGCTCGACGGCGCCGCGCAGCAGCCAGTGCCAGGACGGGTCGAGCTCGACCTCGTCGACCCGGTTCCCGTAGCGGTCGTGGGTGCGCAGGATCGGGACGTTGCGCTCCGCCCGCCGGCCGTGCTCGAGCGCCTCGATGCTGCCGGCGACCGCGCCGACCTCTCGCGCGCGGTCGGCTCCCCAGCCTCCGCCCTCGCGCTCCAGCCCCTCGCGCAGCGCAAGATCGACCTCGAACAAGTTGACCGGCTGTAGCGGTGGCGCCTGGTTGAGGACCTCTCGCGCCGGATTGGTTACATCGATGGTCGCCATGTGAATCCGGATTCACATGGTAGAGGAACCGCCCACCCGGCCGCTTCGGTCAACGCAGCCGCCGCGGCCGGCCTCGCATCCGGTCAAGCGCGCCGCGTGGGCGGGCCAGCTGGTTTGAGTGATCGGTCTCCCGCGCGGTGGATCCGGGCTTCTCCCTGGGCGGCTCGTCCTCACCGCCTGCCGGACTGGCTTTCCGTGCCTGCTCGCGGGCTCGGTCGCGGTCCTCGGTCAGTCCGACCTCGTAGAAGACCAGCGCGGTGCCCTCCACGAGCCCGAGCGCTACCAGCAGGAACGCGAGGTTCTGCCCGAGCCCGCCGCTGAACACCACGGCGCAGGCGATGCCGAACACGACCAACAGACCGGCGGAGCCGAAGCCAACGATGCGGGATCGTCTGCTCACGGAGCTCCGCCGACTGTCATTGGATCTGGGATTTTTCGGCGGTTGCCGGCTTAGTGTTAGTCGTCCGACCCGTCATCGTCGGGTACGTCGAGCTCGGCCAGCTCATCGACGAAGCCCATCGACGAGCGTCCCTCGCCGATCCCCTCCAGGTCGGAGAGGTCGGGCTCCGGCCCGCCGAACCCGGTCAGGCCGTCGCCGTCGGTCAACCCGAGCTCGGCGGCGAGATCGTCGTGATCGAGCAGTCCGACATCGTCCATACCGCGGGGGAGCGGCTCCGCCGGCTCGATCTCGATCCGCCGGTACCGCTTGAGCCCCGTGGCGGCCGGGATCAGCTTGCCGATGATCACGTTCTCCTTGAGCCCCATCAGGCGGTCGATCTTGCCCTCGAGGGCCGCGTCGGTCAGCACCTTGGTGGTCTCCTGGAAGGACGCCGCCGACAGAAACGAGTCCGTGTTCAGCGAGGCCTTGGTGATCCCGAGGATGATCTCCTCGGCCTGGGCGGTCTCGCCGCCGGCGTCGATCACGGCCTTGTTGACCCGGGCGTACTCCTGGCGGTCGACGTACTGCCCCGGCAGGAGCTCGGTGTCGCCCTTCTGGTCGACCCGAACCCGCTTCATCATCTGGCGCACGATCAGCTCGATGTGCTTGTCGTTGATGTCGACGCCCTGGGACTTGTAGACCTCCTGGACCTCGCGAACCAGGTACATCTCGGTCTCGGTCCGCCCGCGGACGGCCAGCAGCTCGGCCGGGTACAGCGAGCCCTCGTTGAGCTGCGTCCCGGGCTCGATCCTCTGCCCGTTGTCCACGTACAGCCGCGTCCGCCGCGGGAATGTGTTGCGATGTTCCTCGCCCGAATCGTCGGTGATAACCACCGTGACCGCCTTGTCGGACTCCTCGACCGACACCTTCCCGCCGATCTCGGCGATCTTGGCCAGGCCCTTGGGCTTGCGCGCCTCGAACAGCTCGACCACGCGCGGCAGACCGTGCGTGATGTCCGCGCCGGCGACGCCGCCAGTGTGGAACGTCCGCATCGTCAGCTGCGTGCCCGGCTCGCCGATCGACTGGGCGGCGATGATTCCCACCGCGTCGCCGATCTGGGCCAGCTTGCCGGTCGCCATCGAGCGGCCGTAGCAGGCCTGGCATACGCCCGTGGGCGCTTCGCACTTGAGCACCGAGCGCACCGGCACCGTGATCACGCCGCCCCTCTCGGTGTCGTCGTGCCAGGACTCGACGAGATCGGCCAGCTCTGCCCGATCGATCTCCTTGCCCTGCTCGACGATCACCCGGCCGCGCTTGGTCGTGATGTCCCGAGCGGCGATCCGGCCGATCAGGTTGTCGTTGGGCTCACCGGTAGGCCGCAGCCCCCGGTTGTCGGCACCAGCCTCGAGCTTGGACACCGACATCTCGATGAACTCCTCGGTGCCGCAGTCCTCCTGGCGGATGATCACGTCCTGGGAGACGTCGACCAGACGCCGGGTCAGATAGCCCGAGTCGGCCGTGCGCAGCGCCGTGTCGGCGAGTCCCTTGCGGGCGCCGTGGGTCGAGATGAAGTACTCGAGCACGGTCAGGCCCTCCTGGAAGGAGGCCTTGATCGGACGCTCGATGATCTCGCCCTTCGGGTTGGCCATCAGGCCGCGCATGCCGGCCAGCTGGCGGATCTGCGAGAACGACCCACGAGCGCCGGAGTTGGCCATCATGAAGATCGGGTTGAGCTCATCGAGATGATCGTTGAGCGCTTGTCCGACTTCGTTGGTGGCGCGGTCCCAGAGCGAGGTGACGAGCTCGTGGCGCTCCTCCTGGTTGATCTCGCCGTTGTCGTACTGGGCCTCGATGACCTCGAGCTCCGCCTCGTAGCGCGCCAGGATCTCGGCCTTGTTCGGCGGAGTCTGCACGTCGTTCTTGGAGATCGTGACTCCGGCCTGGGTGGCGAAATGGAAGCCGACGTCCTTGAACGCGTCGAGCACCTGCGAGATGGTCGGCGCTCCGTAAAGCTGGACCAGGTGGTCGACCAGCTTCGTCGTGTCCTTCTTCTTCATCGAGCGGTTGACGAACTCATACGTGCTCGGGTCGAACCCGTCGCCGAGCGCCTCGAACAGCGCCCGCTCGATCCGGTCGTTCCACAGGATCCGGCCGACCGTGGTCAGCACGTGGCCGCCCTCACGCCCGAGCGGCCGGTACTCGGCCAGGTCGTGGAGCTTGACCACGCCGTGCTCGTAGGACCACTCCGCCTCCTGAGCGGTGCGGAACACATGCGGTCGCGGGTCGTGGGTGGCCGGGTCGATCTTCTCGAGCGCGTCGCCCTCGGGCCCGTACGTCAGGTAGTACGCGCCCAGCACCATGTCCTGCGACGGAGTCGCCAGCGGCGCCCCGTGCGCGGGGGACAGGATGTTGTTGGCCGACAGCATCAGGATCCGCGCCTCGGCCTGGGCCTCCGCCGACAGCGGCAGGTGGACCGCCATCTGGTCGCCGTCGAAGTCGGCGTTGAACGCGTGGCAGACGAGCGGGTGGACCTGGATCGCCTTGCCCTCGACCAGCACCGGCTCGAACGCCTGGATGCCCAGGCGGTGGAGCGTCGGCGCGCGGTTGAGGAGCACCGGATGCTCGTGGATGACCTCCTCGAGCACATCCCAGACCTCCGGGATCATCGAGTCGACCATCTTCTTGGCCGCCTTGATGTTCTGCGCGGACTTGCGCTCGACGAGACGGGCCATGATGAACGGCTTGAACAGCTCGAGCGCCATCAGCTTCGGCAGCCCGCACTGGTGCAGACGCAGCGACGGCCCGGACACGATCACCGACCGGCCCGAGTAGTCCACGCGCTTGCCGAGCAGGTTCTGGCGGAACCGGCCCTGCTTGCCCTTGAGCATGTCCGACAGCGACTTCAGCGGCCGGTTGCCCGGACCGGTGACCGGACGCCCGCGGCGGCCGTTGTCAAACAGCGCGTCGACGGCCTCCTGGAGCATGCGCTTCTCGTTGTTGACGATGATCTCGGGCGCGCCGAGGTCGAGCAGCCGCTTGAGGCGGTTGTTGCGGTTGATGACGCGGCGGTACAGGTCGTTCAGGTCGCTCGTGGCGAACCGACCGCCGTCGAGCTGGACCATCGGCCGCAGTTCGGGCGGGATCACCGGCACAGCCTCGAGGATCATCATCTCGGGCTTGTTGCCCGAGTGCAGGAAGGCCGAGACGACCTTCAGCCGCTTGACCGCGCGGGCCTGCTTCTGGCCCTTGGCCGTCTTGACCTGATCCTGGAGATCGGCCGCCTCGGCGTCGAGATCGACCTGCTGGAGCAGGTCGCGCACCGCCTCGGCACCCATCCCGCCGCGGAAGTACTCACCGAACCCGTACGGCGAACCGAACCGGTCCTTGAGCTCGCGGAACGTGGTCTCGTCGTTGACCACGTCCTTGGGCTTCATGGTCTTGAACAGTTCCCACACCTGGCGCATGCGCTCGGCGGCGTCCTCGATGTAGGCCTCCGTGTCGTCGATGTCGGCCTGCAGGCTCTTGCGCAGGTCCTTGAGCATCTTCTCGCGCTCCTCGTCGGAGAGCTTTGCGATGTTCACACCGAGCGACTCGGCCCACATGTGGTCGTCGTCGGAGAAGTCGCGCCCGGTCTTGCCGCTCTGGAGATGCTCCTCGCGGCGGGCCAGCGACTCCTTGAGCTCGAGCATCCGCTCTTCCTTCTCGGCCGCATAGGCGTCGAGGACCTTGTTGACCTCGCCTTCGAGCGTGTCGAGGTCGCGGGCACGGCCCTCTTCGTCGACCCAGGTCACGATCGAGGCGGCGAAATACAGGACCTTCTCGAGCTCCTTGGGAGCCATGTCGAGCAGGTAGCCGATCCGGCTGGGCACGCCCTTGAAGAACCAGATGTGGCTGACGGGCGCGGCCAGGTCGACGTGGCCCATCCGCTCGCGGCGGACCTTCGAGCGCGTGACCTCGACCCCGCAGCGCTCGCACACGATGCCCTTGTAGCGGACGCGCTTGTACTTACCGCAGTAGCACTCCCAGTCCTTGGTCGGACCGAAGATGCGCTCGCAGAACAGGCCGTCCTTCTCGGGCTTGAGCGTCCGGTAGTTGATCGTCTCCGGCTTGGTTACCTCCCCCGAGCTCCAAGAGCGGATCTGCTTGGAGGAGGCCAGGCCGATCTCGATCGCGTCGAAATTGTTGATGTCGATCAAATCGATCCCTTCTTAGTTACTTGAAATCTCTTGAGGTGGTGGGACGAGCTTCGGCGGTAGCGGGCGCGGGTGGGTGTGATCCCAATCAAGCCTCGTCCTCCTCGAGGACGCCCTCGGCGTCGCCCACCGGAATGTCGTCGTCGATCATGGAGTCGTTGTCGGAGGAGAAGTCCTCGTCCTCGATTTCCTCGCCGGGCTCGAGGTCGGCATCCTCTTCCTCGGTCTCCTCCTCGGAGGCCTCGACGGTCTCGCCCTCCTGCTCGGTCGACTCGTCGGCGGCCGCGCCGTCGGTGGCGCGCACGCCGCTCAGGTCGATCCCGAGCTCCTCGGCCGCACGCAGGAGGTCGTCATCCTCCTCGCGCATCTCCGCGCGCTCGCCCTCCTCGGAGACCACGTTGACGTCTAGCGCCAGCGACTGCATCTCCTTGAGCAGGACCTTGAACGACTCCGGAATCGAGGGCTCGGCGATGTTCTCGCCCTTGACGATCGCCTCGTAGGCCTTCACGCGGCCAACCGTGTCGTCGGACTTGATCGTGAGCATCTCCTGGAGGGTGTACGCCGCGCCGTAGGCCTCGAGCGCCCATACCTCCATCTCGCCGAACCGCTGGCCGCCGAACTGTGCCTTGCCGCCCAGCGGCTGCTGGGTGACGAGCGAGTAGGGGCCGGTCGAACGGGCGTGGATCTTGTCGTCGACCAGGTGCAGCAGCTTCAGGATGTACATGTAGCCGACCGTCACCTGCTCCTCGAACGGCTCGCCGCTGCGGCCGTTGAACAGGGTCACCTTGCCCGACGCCTGCTCGCCCTCGCGCCGGTGCTTGTCGACGTCCATGCGGATCCGACCCTCGTGCTCGTCCTGCCAGCGCACGAGCGCCTCGTCGACATCACGCACGGTGGCGCCGTCGAACACCGGGGTGGCGACGTAGACCCTCTTGGCCCCGTTGCCCTGACCGTTGCCCTGTGCCTCCTGGTAGGCCTTGGTGCCGTCGTCGTACCAGCCGTTGGCGGCGACCCACCCGAGATGGGTCTCGAGGATCTGGCCCAGGTTCATGCGGCTCGGGACGCCAAGCGGGTTGAGGATAACGTCGACCGGGGTGCCGTCCTCGAGGAACGGCATGTCCTCGACGTCGACGATCTTCGAGATCACACCCTTGTTCCCGTGCCGTCCGGCGAGCTTGTCGCCCTCGGCGATCTTGCGCTTCTTAGCCACGAACACGCGTACGAGCTCGTTGACGCCGGGCGGCAGGTCGTCGCCCTCGTCGCGGCTGAACGTCTTGACGTCGATGACGACGCCGCCCTCGCCGTGCGGGACCTTGAGCGAGGTATCGCGGACCTCGCGCGCCTTCTCCTTGAAGATCGCGCGGATCAACTTCTCCTCGGCGGTCAGCTCGGTCTCGCCCTTCGGCGTGACCTTGCCGACCAGCAGGTCGCCGGAGCCGACCTCGGCGCCGATGCGGACGATGCCGCGGTCGTCGAGGTTGCGCAGGGATTCCTCCGAGCGGTTCGGGATGTCGCGGGTGATCTCCTCGTCGCCCAGCTTGGTCGTGCGGGCGTCGATCTCGTACTCCTCGATATGGATCGAGGTGAGCTCGTCGTCCTTGACGATCCGCCGCGACAGGATGATCGCGTCCTCGAAGTTGTAGCCCTCCCAGGACATGAAGGCGACCAGCAGGTTCTTGCCGAGCGCCATCTCACCCGCGTCGGTGGCCGAGCCGTCGGCCAGCACGTCCCCGTCGGCGACCCTGACGCCAACGTCGACGATCGGCTTCTGGTGGATCAGCGTGCCCTGGTTGGAGCGCATGAACTTCTGGAGCAGGTACTCGTCCTGCCCGCCCCCGTCCTTGTCGACCACGATCTGCTCGGCGTCGACGTAAGAGACGGTGCCGGCGGTGCGCGCCACCACCAGATCGCCGGTGTCGATCGCCGCGCGCCGCTCCATCCCGGTCCCGACCAGCGGGGCATCGGTGACCAGCAGGGGCACGGCCTGGGCCTGCATGTTCGAGCCCATCAGCGCCCGGTTGGCGTCGTCGTGCTCGAGGAACGGGATCATCGCGGTCGTCACCGACCAGATCTGCTCGGGCGATACGTCGATCAGATCGACGTCTTCCGCGGAGACGGTCACATATTGGCCCGCCTGGGTGCGGCAGAGGATTTCCTCCCCGGTCAGGTGGCCCTGGTCATCGACCGGCGTGTTCGCCTGGGCGATGATCCGCTCCTCCTCCTGGGTGGCGTCGAGGTGGAGGATCTCATCGGTCACCATGCCGTTCTTGACCACCCGATACGGGGTGGTGACGAACCCGTGCTCGGATACCTCCGCGTAGGAGGACAGCGAACCGATCAGGCCGATGTTCGGCCCTTCCGGGGTCTCGATCGGGCACATGCGGCCGTAGTGGGTCGGGTGCACGTCGCGCACCTCGATCGGCGCGCGCTCGCGCGTGAGCCCACCGGCACCGAGGGCGGACAGACGCCTGCGGTGCCGGAGGCCCGCCAGCGAGTTCGTCTGATCCATGAACTGGGACAGCTGGCTGGAGCCGAAGAACTCCTTCAGCGCCGCCACGACGGGGCGGATGTTGACGATCGTCTGGGGCGTGATCGTGTCGGCGTCCTCGGTGGTGAGGCGCTCGCGCACCACGCGCTCCATCCGGTAGAGGCCGATGCGGAACGCCTCCTGGATCAGCTCGCCGACCGTACGCAGACGGCGATTGCCGAAGTGCTCGTACTCGTCGAGGTGGTCCTGGATTGGCTCCCGCGGCATGGCCAGTGCCTCGGCGGCGTAGTCCTTGGTGTCCACGCCTTCGTCCTCGGGCATCCCGAGCAGCCGCGGCAGCGTGATCAGCTCCTTGACCAGGGCGATGATGTCGTCGTGGGTCAGGGTGCGGGTCTCGAGGTCGATGTCGAGGCCGAGGCGCGAGTTCAGCTTGTAGCGCCCCACTCGCGTGAGGTCGTAGCGCTTGGGGTCGAAGAACAGCTGGTTGAGCAGCGACCGGGCGGCGTCGACCGAGGGCGGCTCGCCGGGGCGCTGCTTCTTGAACAGCTCGATCAGCGAACCCTCCTCGCTGCGGACCATCTCCGGATCGGCGTCGAGGGTCAGGCGGATGTACAGGGAGTTGTCGAAGAGATTCAGGATCTCCTCGTCCGACGCGTAGCCCATCGCGCGCAGGAGGACCGTCACCGGTAGCTTGCGCTTGCGGTCGATGCGGACGTAGACGCGGCCCTTCTTGTCGATCTCGAGCTCGAGCCACGAGCCACGAGCCGGCATCAGGTTCGCGATGAAGACCTGCTTCTCACGATCCTTGGGCTCCATCACGTAAGCCCCCGGGGAACGGACCAGCTGCGTGACCACGACGCGCTCGGTGCCGTTGATGATGAACGTGCCGCGCTCGGTCATCCACGGGAAGTCGCCCATGAAGACGGACTGCTCGCGGATCTCGCCGGTCTCGCGGTTGATGAAGGCGACGGTGACGGTCAGCGGACGGGCGTAGGTCAGATCCTTCTCGCGGCACTGCTCGAGATCGGCCACGGGGTCGTCGAAGGTGAACTCGCCGAACTGGACGGCGAGGTTGCCGGTGTAGTCCTCGATCGGCGAGATGTCGTCGATCGTCTCGCGCAGGCCGCCGCCGGCAGGATCGGTCAGCCAATCGAAGGATTTGCGCTGGATATCAATGAGGTTGGGGACTTCAAGGACCTTGTTCAGACGCGCGAAGCTCCGGCGCGTCCGGGGGGCATGAGTGGTTGCCAAGACGGCGACTCCTCGGAAACGGTCGAGAGGGAGGTAGGACAGCGCTTCTCGAGGGCACGTACTCCCCACGAAGCGCGACCATCAAAGATAGCACACGGCACCGATGCCCTGTGCAGGGACGCTCAGCTCTCACGGACCCCGCCCCGGAACGCCGCGTATGTGGCGCGGCGCCGCTGTTTATCGGGCGGCTACGGCTATTGGCTGACCGGGGCAGTGTACCCGATAAAGCAAGCCCCTCTGGGAGCTTTGGAGCAAGACTGTGCGGTCGACGAGCCCGTCCGCCAGCACCAGGCCGTGGATAACCTGACAACGGGCGCACCGGCGCCCGGCCGTGGCATCTGGTGCACACGCGTGGCGGGCGTCGGCGCCGGCCGGCAGCGACAAGCGGGCCAAACCTGTCCGCCACGCCGGGCGCGCCCGTTCGACCCCAAACGCTCACGGGTCCACGGTTCCCGGGCGGTGGGGATTGCCGGGTCGGATCGCGCCCCGGCTCCCGACTACTTGAGCTCGACGGTGGCGCCGGCCTCCTCGAGGTCGGCCTTGAGCTTGTCGGCCTCGGCACGGTCGATGCCTTCCTTGACCGGCTTGGGCGCCTCGTCCACGAGCGCCTTGGCCTCCTTGAGGCCGAGCCCGGTGGCGGCACGGACGACCTTGATCACCTGGATCTTCTTGTCGCCGGCAGCCTGGAGAACCACGTCGAACGCGGTCTGCTCCTCGACCTCCTCGCCGCCGCCGTCGGCGGCTACGGCCCCGGCCGCGGGCGCGGCCGCCGCGACCGCGGTCGCCGAGACGCCGAACGCCTCCTCGAGCGCCTTGATGCGCTCAGACAGCTCGAGTACAGAGATTGACTTGAGCTCGTCGATCCACTCTTGGGTGGTGGGCATGGTTCCTCCTTACGCGCCGGATTCCTCGTCCGACGCCGCTTCCTGGTCAGTTTCTTCGGGTGTGGGGACTCCCGGCTCCGCGTTGACGTCCACGATCGTGTCGCTCAGTGGCGCTTCGGCCACAGACTCGGGAGCGGGCGCTTCAGCCTCGGGCTCAGCCGCCGGGGCCTCGGGCACAGGCTCCGGAGCAGGCGCCTCAGCCTCGGGCTCAGCCGCCGGGGCCTCGGCCACAGGCTCGGGAGCGGGCGCCTCAGCCTCGGGCTCAGCCGCCGGGGCCTCGGGCACAGGCTCCGGAGCAGGCGCCTCAGCCTCGGGCTCAGCCGCCGGGGCCTCGGGCTCCGGGGCGGCCGCCGCCGGCGCCTCGCCACTCACCAGGACGGGCGGGTCCATATCCGCGATCTGCTGAAGCTGGATGGCGAGGCCGGCGATCAGCGCGTTCAGCGTCCGCACCAGGCCCGTGATCGGCGCCGCGATCGTGCCCACGAGCTGGGCGTGGAGCACCTCGCGCGCCGGCAGGCGCGCGATCGCCACGACGTCCGCCGCGCTCAGCGCGGCCGAGTCCATCATGCCGCCCTTGAACGCGAGCGTGTGGAGGGTGCGGGCCGCGTCGTTCAGCGCTTTGGCCGCCAGCGCGGCGTCGCCGGTCACGAACGCCAGCGCGGTCGGCCCGTCGAGCAGCGCCTTCAGCGCCTCGGCGCCGGCCTGATCGGCCGCCCGCTCGGTCAGCGAGTTCTTGACGATCCTGAAGCGTGTCCCGGACTCGCGCAGACGCGAGCGCAGGTCGGCCGCCTGCTCGACCGAGATGCCGCGATAGTCCACCGCGAACACGGCCTCAGCCGACTTGATCTGCTCGGCGATCTCGTCTACGACTGCTGCTTTCTGATCTCGGTTCATCTAGTTCTTCTCCAATAAAAACGCCCGCTCAAGTGGCGGGCGTCGAACGCAGAACCGGAGATACCGGCTCAAGCTAACTCGAGGCGCCGCCTACCCCGGACTTACGTCTCCGCCGAGGGTCTCGGGCAGTGCTCTGATCTACAAGTCTACGCCGCTACCGGCTCCTCCACGATGTCGCGCGTCCGGGTGGGATCGACCTTCACGCCCGGACCCATCGTCGTGGCCATGGTCACCGAGCGGATGTAGCGACCCTTGGCCGCCGACGGCTTGGCGCGGATCAGCTCGTCGATCACGGCCGCGTAGTTCTCGAGCAGCTTGCGGTCGTCGAACTCGCGCTTGCCGATCACCAGGTGCACGATCGCATTGCGGTCGGTGCGGTACTCGACCTTGCCCGCCTTGGACTCCTCGACCGCCTTGGCGACGTCCATCGTCACCGTCCCCACCTTTGGGTTCGGCATCTTGCCGGCCGGACCGAGGATCCGGCCCAGGCGGCCGACCACCGGCATCAGGTCGGGCGTCGCGATCGCGACGTCGAAGTCGTCGAAGCCGTCCTGGATCCGCTGGGCGAGATCCTCCGCGCCGACCACGTCCGCGCCTGCCTCTTCGGCCTCGCGCGCCTTGTCGCCCTGAGCGAACACAGCCACCTTGACGTCCTTGCCGAGGCCGTTAGGCAGGGCGATGGTGCCGCGCAACTGCTCGTCGGCGTGGCGCACGTTCAGCCCGGTGCGGACGTGCACCTCGACCGACTCGTTGAACTTCACGCGCGCGAGCTGCTTGATCAACGCGACCGCCTCGGCCGGCGAGTACTCGCGCTCGCGGTCGTAGCGCTTCTTGGCCTCTTCGTATGTCTTTCCGTGATGTGCCACTTACACGACCTCCACACCCATCGAGCGAGCGGTGCCGGCGATGATCCTGGCGGCGGCGTCGACGTCGCCGGCGTTCAGGTCCTTCATCTTCTTCTCCGCGATCTGGCGCAGCTGATCCTGGGTGATCTGCGCGACCTTGGTGCGGTTGGGCTCGGACGAGCCCTTCTCGAGCCCGAGCGCCTGCTTGATCAGCACGGCGGCCGGCGGGCTCTTGGTCACGAACGTGAACGAGCGATCCTCGTAGACGGTGATGACGACCGGGATCACCGTGCCCAGGTCGGCCTGCGTCTGGGCGTTGAACGCCTTGACGAACTCCATGATGTTGACGCCGTGCTGGCCGAGCGCCGGCCCGACCGGCGGCGCCGGCGAAGCCTGGCCGCCCACGGCCTGCAGCTTGATCTGAGTCAGAACTTTCTTGGCCATCTAGATCTTCTTCACCTGGTCGAATCCCACCTCCACTGGCGTCTCGCGGCCGAAGATCGACACCAGCACCTTCAGTCGCTGCGCGTCCTCGTTGACCTCGGAGATCTCACCCGAGAAGTCCGACAGCGGACCGGAGACCACCTTGACCGACTCCCCAATCGAGAACTGGGCGCGGCTCGGGCGGCGTTCCGCGACCTCGCGATGGAGCAGGCGGTTGACCTCCTCCTGGGTCAGCGGCACCGGCTCGTTCGAGGCACCCACGAACCCGGTGACCCCGGGCGTGCCCTTGACCAGGGACCACGAGTCTTCGTTCAAGTCCATGTTCACGAGCACGTAGCCGGGCATCGTGCGCTTCTCGACCGTGACCTTCTGGTTGTCCTTCATCTCCGAGACGGACTCGGTGGGGACGACGATCTGCCGGACGGCCTGCTGCTGCCCGAGCGACACGATGCGGTGCTCAAGGTTGTGCTTGACCTTGTTCTCGTGACCCGAGTATGTGTTGACGACGTACCAGCGGAACATTCTGTGTGTGAGTTAGGCCCTCCAGCCTCGGCGCCCGGTGGCGCCTACTTCAAGATGAAAGTCACGAGCTTGCCGGCGATCCAGTCGGACGCCCCGAGGAACGCCGCCGCCACGATCACGAATCCGATCACGACGCCGGTGGCCTGCATCACCTGACGGCGATCGGGCCACTGTACTCGTTGCAGCTCGCGCCAGCTTCCTTGCAGAAACCCGATCAGCCGGGTCAGCAGGTTCTCTCGCGCCTCGACGTGCCTGGGAGCGGGGACGGCCAAAGCGCCAGCGCCCGCCTCACCATCGTAGCCACCGCCACCGCGACCACCTCGCCGGCCGCCGTCGCCTCCGTCCCCGCCGCCGGCCTTGATCGACTCCTCGACCTCGAGCTCGAACTCCTCCTCGTCGGCTTCGTCGCCGGGCTCCGGCTCCTCGGGCCGTCCGTATTCGAGCTGCTCTTCGGCGAGCTCGACGTCCGGCATGGCGTGCTCGAGCGGGTCGGGCGCGCCGTTCTCGTCGAGCAGGTCGGGCGCGGCGTTCGCCTCGACGCGGTCGGGCGCACCGTTCTCGTCGAGCGAGTCGGGCGCGCCGTTCGCCTCGACGCGGTCGGGCGCGCCGTTCGCCTCGGCGTGGTCGGGCGCGCCGTTCGCCTCGAGCTCATGCTCGTCCACGAAGGACGGCTCGGTCGCCGTTGGGAACCCCTGCTGCGGATCGCCAGCCTGAGGGGACCGGCGGGGTCGCCGTTGGTTGGCGCGTTTGCGGTTTCGAGCCACGGGCCCTCCGGTCAGCTCAGCGCGTCTCGCGGTGAGGCGTGTGCCGCCGGCACCAGCGGCAGTACTTGCGCAGCTGGAGCCGCTCCGGGTTGTTCCGCTTGCTCTTGTTGGTCTGGTAGTTGCGGCGCTTGCACTCTTCACACGCAAGAGTGGCAGCGATCCGAACGTCTCCACGAGCCATGGTCGGCGCTTCTTGTCTGGATGGTCAGGATCCGGCGGCCGGGCCGCGGGCGCCAAAACGAACGCCGCCCGGCGCCGGTCCTCAGTGTAGCGGTCGACGGCAGGTCATTCGACAAGCTCGATCGGCGAGACCTCCAGGTCCAGCCACCGATCGCCGCGCAGGATGCGGATCGGCATCGGCCGCCCGATCGCGTCCTGTCCCATCATCCGCTGCACGTCGTCGACGCGTTCGATCGCCTGACCGCCCAGTTCGACGATTAGATCCTCGGCCCGCAGGCCGGCGCGCTGGGCCGGACTGCCCGGCGAGACCTCGATGATCTCCACCCCGGCCGAGGGTGGGTGGGGTCCCAATTGCACACGCGCGCGAGGGGGCAACGGGCGCGGGCCCGCCGCGATCCCGATCCATGCGCGCCGCACCCGCCCGTCGTGCATCAGCGCGCCGATGATCTGCCGGGTCGCGACGTTGATCGGCACCGCCAGCCCCAGCCCGACCCCGGCCACCGCGGTATTGATCCCGATCACCCGTGCCGACGAGTCGACCAGCGCGCCCCCGGAGTTGCCCGGATTCAGAGCCGCGTCGGTCTGGATCACGTTGTCGATGTGGCGGACGGTCCGCCCGGCACGCGCCGGCAACGAGCGCCCCAGCGCCGAGACCACGCCGGCGGTCACCGACCCGGCGAACCCGTTCGGATTGCCGATCGCAACCACCAACTGACCGACCCGCAGCCGTTCGGCCTCGCCGAGCGCGGCCGGAATCAGTCCGTCGCCATCGGCCCTGAGCACGGCCAGGTCGGTAAGCCGGTCGACGCCGACCACCCGCCAGCTGAGCTCGCGCCCGTCGACGAACGTGGCCCGGCCGGTCCGTCCGGGTCCGGCCACGACGTGCGCCGAAGTGACCAGGAACCCATCCGGGGTCAGCGCCACTGCGCTCCCGGCGCCGGCCGGCATCTGCCCCCCGCGGCCGCGCCGCATCACGCGCAGGTTGGCCACGCTGGGCGCGATCCGCTCGGCCACGTCGACGACGATCTTCGAGTAGGCATCGAGCGCCTCGGCCTCGCGCTGTTCGGCCTCGTGCTCGTGCTGTTCGGCAGTCGTGCTCATCGGACTAAAGGCTCACCGAGACGGTGCGCTCCTCGGTGCCGCGAACGATGGTCAGCTCGAGCTGCCCGCCCGTCTGCGCACCGTCGAGAATCTCGTACATGGCATCCATGCGGTCGAGATCACGGCCCGCGGCCGCGACGATCAGATCGCCCCGCTCGAGGCCCGCACGGTCAGCGGGGCTGCCGCGCTCGACGCCCCGGACCAGCACGCCCTCGCGCTCGGGCAGGCCCACCGCCCGGCGCAGCCGTCGCGCCACTCGCGGTGGCGCGATCGCGATGCCTAGCCGCGGCCGCTCGGGCGCCTCGCCCCGGCTCAGCTTCTCCACGCGCTCACGTGTGACTCGGTCGGCCGGGATGGCCAGGATCAGGCCTCCGTCGACCCGGACCGCGTTGATGCCGAGCAGCCGACCGGCGCCGTCGATCAGCGGACCACCGGATGATCCACGCGGCAGCGGCGCGGTGTGCTCGATCGCTCCGCTCACCCGGCGCCCGCGCGGGCCGCGGAAGCGCCGCGCGGTCGAGGAGATGAAGCCCGGCGTGACCCTGAGGCCGCGGCCGCCGGGGTTGGCCAGGGCGAGGACGGACCGGCCGATCGGCAGCGACTCGATGTCCTCTTCGGACCACTGCAGCGGCTCGATTCCAGCCGTGTCGACTTCGATCACGGCCAGGTCCAGGTCCGGATCGGACGCGAGCACCTTGCCGGTCTCCCGCCGGCCGTCGCCGAAGGTGACGGTGACCTCGTCGCCCCTGAGGTTGTGTGCGTTGGTGAGGATGCGGTTCGTCTCGAACACGAAGCCGGAGCCGCGGCCCCAGCCCTGCCCAAGTCCGATTACGGCCGGGCCGGTGCGCTCGACCGCGGTCTGGATCGCACCTTCTAGCTCTTCAAGTACAGCCATCTACTTACTCCTTACTTGCAATGTGCAAGTGACAACTGTATCACCAGCTAGGATCCCGGTCATGAACGACGCTCTCGCCGATGCCCTGGCCACGATTGGCGACCGCTGGACGCTGCTCGTGATCGCCGCCCTGCTCGACGGACCGCGCCGGTTCGGTGACCTACAGCAAGCAGTCGAGGGGATCGCACCGAACGTGCTGACCCAGCGGCTGCGCCAGCTCGAGCGCAACGCGCTGGTCGTGGCCCGCCCGTACTCGGAACGCCCGCCCCGCTTCGTCTACGAGCTGAGCGCGGCCGGGCAGGAGCTCGCCGGCGCGCTGCGGCTGATCGCCGGCTGGGGCGCGCGCAATGCCGAGGGCGCCACCGCGCCCCAGCACGCCGTGTGCGGGACGCCCATGGAAGCCGTCTGGTGGTGCCCGACGTGCGAGCGCGTCGTGTCCGAGGACGAGGACGACGAGCTGCATTACGCGTAGCGCCACCGCCCGAACCAGCACGGACAATGGGCCAGTCGCCACCTTCCTGGCGGTGAACTGAGGCAGTTCACCCGCCCGCGGCACGGGACAACGCGGCACTCGCACCGCGATGAATGCGGGGTGGCAAGTTGTCCGCCATCGCTCGGCGCGTCTGAGAACGCTCTCACCACATAGACCCCGACCCAGGCGGGCAGGAGAGAATGCGCAGCATGCTCCGCCTCCTGGGCATCGTCATCTCGATCGGGCTGGCCGACTCGCTCAACCCGAGCACGATCGCGCCGGCGCTGTACCTCGCCACCGGCGAGCGGGCCCGCGATCGCGTGGCGGAGTTCACCTTGGCGGTGTTCGCGGTGTACTTCATCGGTGGCGCGGCGATCGCGCTCGGCGCACGCCAGCTGATCCAGCCGCTGCTGCCTCACCCGCGCCACCACGTCGCGTACATCGTCGAGCTGGCCGTCGGCGTGGCGATGATCAGTGCCGCGGCGTTACTCTGGCGCCATCGCGACCGCCTGTCCGACCGCGACCCGCCCGACTTCGACCCCCACGGACGGTCGAGCTGGGTGCTGGGCGCGTCGATCACCGCGGTCGAGCTGCCCACCGCGTTCCCGTACTTCGCCGCGATCGCCGCGATCGTCGGCTCGGGCCTGGGGCCGATCCGCGACCTGGGCCTGCTCTTCATCTTCAACGTCTGCTTCGTGCTGCCGCTGCTGGGGATCGTCGCCACGCTCACTTTCGGCGGCGATCAGGCCGACCGGATGATCTGTACCGGCCGGAACTTCCTCCAACGGCACTGGCCTTCGGTACTCGCCGGCATGGCGCTCGTGGCCGGGGTGTTCGTCGCGCTGCTGGGCGCCACCGGGATCGCCGCCAGCCACAGCCGCTTCCTGCGCCATCTGCATCGCACGCTGCACGGCTGACCGGCGCTCGTATGCGATGAGCTCGTACACCGACCTCGAGCAGATCCGCCGGCTCCAGGAGGTGATGGGTTCGGACGCGAGGGACATCGTCGCCTCGATGCTGGGCAGCCTGACCGGGGCGATCGAGCAGGTCGACGCCGCGATGAAAGCCGGTGAGCTCGACGGGGCCACCCGCGCTGCCCACGCCGCCCGCAACGATGCGATGACGCTCGGCGCGCGGCAACTGCTCGAGGCACTCACCGACCTCGAGGCGGCCACTCGCGACTGGGACGCCCCCCGGGCCAGCGCCGCGTTCGAGCGTGTGCAAGCGGTCTGGCCGCCGACGCGGGATGAGCTCAGGGGCGCCACCAACCCTCCATAAGCCGCCGCCGTCAGGCGCCGCCGACCCTCCATTAATCGTGCACGCGGGGGTCAAGCTCGAGGGCCCGGGCGACGATTAGGGCGTCATGGAGGGACGCGTCCTCATCGTCGACGACCACGACTTCAACCTCCAGTTGCTCCAGCGGCTGCTCGAGCTCGAGGGGCGGGAGGTGCGCGCCGCCGATTCGCTCGCCGCCGCCAAGCAGGCGCTGGCCGAGGAGCAGCCGGCGCTGATCGTGCTCGACCTGAACCTGCCTGACGGGAGCGGCCTCGAGCTGACCCGCAAGCTCAAGTCCGAGCCGGGCACTGCCTCGATCCCGATCGTCGCGTGCACCGCGGCGGTCAAGCAGACCGACGAGGATCGCGCGCTCGCGGCGGGTTGCGACGCGTTCGTCTCCAAGCCGATCGACCTACGTCAGTTCTCGACGATCGTCTCCGCGATGCTCGCGTAGCCAAGCCCGTGCCCCCGCCGTCCTCGGCGGCAACCGCCGGTCCAATCCCCTTGTAGTGTTCGGCGCGAGCATGGACTTCGAGTTCTCCGACCGCTGCCAGGCGCTGCGCGAGCGGCTGGTGGCCTTCATGGACGAGCACGTCTACCCGGCCGAGTCCGTATACGAGGAGCAGCTGCGCGCGTCCGGCGAGCCGCATTTCCAACCGCCGGTCATGGAGGAGCTCAAGGAGCGCGCTCGCGAGCTCGGCCTGTGGAATCTGTTCCTGCCGGAGCCGACCGAGGATGTCGACGTCCCCGGACTGAACAACGCTGAGTACGCGCCGCTGGCCGAGATCATGGGTCGCAGCCACATCGCCTCGGAGGCCTGCAACTGCGCCGCCCCCGACACCGGGAACATGGAGGTCCTCAACCTGTTCGGGACCTCCGAGCAGAAGCAGCGGTGGTTGCGCCCGCTGCTCGAGGGGGAGATCCGCTCGGCCTTCGCGATGACCGAGCCGGCAGTGGCGAGCTCGGACGCCACCAACATCGAGCTGCGGATCGAGCGCGACGGCGACGAGTACGTGCTGAACGGTCGCAAGTGGTGGGCGTCGGGCGCGATGCGGGAGCGCTGCAAGATCCTGATCGTGATGGGCAAGACCGATCCGGACGGACCGACCTTCAAGCAGCAGTCGATGATCCTGGTGCCGAAGGACACCCCCGGTGTCACGATCGTCCGCAACCTGCCGGTGTTCGGCTACATCGACCAGGAGGGCCACGCCGAGCTCACCTTCGAGGACGTGCGCGTGCCGGCCTCGAACCTGATCAGCGAGGAGGGGCACGGCTTCCTGATCGCGCAGGCGCGCCTCGGGCCGGGACGCATCCACCACTGCATGCGAACCATTGGCGCGGCCGAGCGCGCGCTCGAGCTGATGTGCGCCCGGGCGGCCGCGCGTGTGACCTTTGGGCACCCGGTCGCGGAGCGGGCGAACGTCCAGGACTGGATCGCCGAATCCCGGATCGAGATCGACATGGCGCGCCTGCTCACGCTGAGAGCGGCCTGGCTGATGGACACCGTCGGCAACAAGCACGCCCGCACCGAGATCGCCGCGATCAAGGTGGCCGCGCCCAACGTCGCGCTGAAGGTCATCGACCGTGCGATCCAGGTCTACGGCGGCGCCGGCGTGAGCGATGACTTCCCGCTGGCCTCGATGTACGCGCACCTGCGCACGCTGCGCTTGGCCGACGGACCGGACGAGGTCCACAAGCGCTCAATCGCGCGCATGGAGCTCCGGAAGGTGTCAGCCGCGGAGCCGGTGGCGCGCTAGCTACCGGCGCGCCCTCGCGAACGCGGCGAAGGCTGCGGTCCACAGCCCGCCGGCGAGCGGCAGGCGCTCGGCCAGGCCGACGCCGGTGGCAAGGATGGCGATTCCGCACGCGAGCAGCACGATCCCCATCAAGGCCAGATCGTTGCGCCGTGTCGTGCTCATGGTTAATCAGATTGGTCGGCGGCGCCTGACGGCGGCGCCTTACGACGGTGATCGGCATCTCGCCGTAGCTCCTTGACTGTGGCGGCCTAGCACCCGATATACGGTGAGGGCTGCTTATGGGATTGGATGTGCCACTGCGTCGCAATCGCGACTACATGCTCGTATGGGCGGGTCAGGGCGTGTCCGAGCTCGGATCGCAGATCTCGACCGTCGCCTATCCGCTGCTCGTGCTCGCGCTGACGCACTCGCCGGCGAAGGCCGGGGTGGTCGGGTTGGCGGCGACGCTGCCGCTGCCGCTGCTGGCACTCCCGGCGGGAATGCTCGCCGACCACTTCGACCGCAAGCGGCTGATGCTGGCCTGCGATGCGATGCGGGCCGCCGCTCTCGCCGCGCTCACGATTGCGGTGTTCGCGGGGAGCATCGCCTACTGGGTGGTGGCGGCGGTGGCGTTCGCCGACGGCTCGCTGATGACCGTCTCGTTCGTCACCGAGCGGGGCGTCCTGCGCCGGCTGGTGGCGCCCGAGCAGCTGTCGGCTGCGGTGGCCCAGAACGAATCCGTCTTCTACGCCGGCAGCATCATCGGTCCACCGGTGGGTGGCGTCCTATTCGCGATCGCCCGCGCCCTGCCGTTCCTGGCCGACGCCGTCTCCTACGCCTTCTCGGCCACCGCGACGCTGCTGACGCGCGCCAGGTTCGAGGTGGAGCGGGCCGGGGAGCGGGGCAGCCTGGCCGCCGAGTTCACCTCGGGCGTCCGATGGCTGTGGCGTCAGCCGCTGCTGCGGACGTGCTCGCTTCTCGCCGCCGCAGCCAACCCGACCTGGCGCGCGCTCTACCTGCTGCTGGTCGTGCTCGCCAAGCGCCACGGCGCGTCATCGGCGCTGGTCGGGCTGATGTTCGCGATGATCGCCGCCGGCGGCCTGCTCGGCGGGCTCGTGGCGGGATCGCGGTTCGCGGAGCGAATGTCGGCGCGCGCCGCCGTCCGTCTCGACATCTGCACGACCGCTCTGCTAATGCCGTTGCTGCTGATCGCACAGGGAACCCTGTTCACCGCCCTCATCGTGGCCCTGATCGAGGTTCCCGCTCCGCTCGCCAACTCACAGATCGAGGGTCTGCGGGGAACGCTCGCCCCCGAGCACATGCAAGGCCGGGTCCACGCCGCCGCCGGCACCCTGTCCCAGTCGCTCGGCTGGGCCGGGCCGCTGGCGATCGGCCTGGCGCTCCAGCGTCTCTCGAGCACGACCAGCATCCTCATCCTGTGCGGGTGGGCGCTGCTGTCGGCGATCGCCGCGCTGGCGGCGCCCAGCATGCGCGCGGCCAGCATGCGTGCGGCCGCCGTCCAGGCGATCGAGTAAGCATATGCTCACCGCATCGGAGATCTAGACGGCCGAACGTTCCTGATCACCGGCGCCAACACCGGAATCGGCAAGGAGACGGCGCGGGCGCTGGCGGCCCGCGGCGCGCGCCTCCATCTCGCTTGCCGTTCGGCCGAGGGCGGACGCCGGGCGATCGAGGAGATCTCGGGCCAGACCCGGAACCGCCAGCTTGAGCTGCTGTCGCTTGACCTGGGCGATCTGGCCTCGGTCAGGCGCTGCGCCGGGGAGTTCCTGGCCACGGGCGAGCCGTTGCACGTGCTGATCAACAACGCGGGCGTGGCCGGCGCGCGCGGGATGACCGCGAGCGGGTTCGAGCGGATGTTCGGGATCAACCATGTGGGTCCGTTCCTCCTCACCGACCTGCTGATCGATCGCATCCGGGAAAGCGCCCCGGCCAGGATCGTCAACGTGGCCAGCGCCGCGCATTACGAGGCACCAGGGATCGACTGGGACGCGGTGCGCCGACCCACGCGCACGATCACCGGCATGCGCGAGTACCGGGTGTCGAAGCTCGCCAACGTGCTCCACGCCCAGGAGCTCGCGCGTCAGCTCACGGGGACGGGAGTCACCACGTACGCGCTCCACCCCGGCGTGATCGCCTCGGACATCTGGCGGCGCGTGCCGTGGCCGATACGGCCGCTCATGAAGCGGCGTATGGACACGCCCGAGCACGGCGCGCGGACCACGCTGTACTGCGCCACCTCCGAGGAGGTGGCGGGCGAGAGTGGCCGGTACTACGACGACTGCCGCGTCAAGGAACCCGCCGCGGCGGCCACCGCCGAGCTGGCGGGGGAGCTTTGGCGACGCAGCAGCGAGTGGACCGCACAATCCGTGAGCGCCTGAACGGTTACCGCCACCTCGGATGTATTCACCTGCTCGACGATCAGGCGCTGATGCCTTTCGCGACGCGGTGCTGGTCGAGCATCATCGCCGCACGGGCGAACGCGAGCTGGCGCTCGCCTGATGCCGGCGTCGCCGGAGGCCCGGGCTGCCCCCCGCCCGGTCCTCCGGCGACTCGCAATCCCCCAGCCCTTACGGCGCTAGTACGTTCAGCGTGTTCGTCCCGTCGTCGACGTAGAAGACGCTGTCGACACGTGGTGAGACCGTGAGACCGAACAAATCCCCCGCGCTGGGGTCGGCCGCCACCTCCGCTACTTGCGTGCCTAGCTCGGTTGTCTCGACGACGTTGCCGTCGTCGCCGTTCGCGGTCAGGATGTCGCCATTCGGAGCCAGCGTCATGCCGAGCGGGCCGTTCAGGTCTTGGCCGGACGAGACGGTCAACCCGCCGTGCCGGATCGGGGACACCCGGAACGGCGCGTCGGGGATCGCCGCGATCCGGTTGCCCTGGGTGTCGGCGACGAACAGTGTGCCGTTCGGGGCCAGCGCGACCCCGGTGGGCCCGATCACGAGCGCATTCGGGTCCGTGCGCTCCGGGAAGCCGGTGGCGATCACGTCCTCGCTGAGGACGACCGGCCGCACCCCGGGGATGGTCAGCAGCTGGATGCGCACGACGGTCCCGCCGTCGACGACGTTACCCGGCACGCTCGGCCCGCCCGTGTCTGCCGCCACCGTGCCGTTGAGCACGTTGGTCACGTACAGCGTTGTGTAGAAGCCGTGATCGACCGCTGTCATGTCCCAGGGACCGTTGATCGGGCCGCCCGAGATCGTCCCGACCACCTTCCCGTAGCTGTTGAGCACGATCAGAGCCCCGGCCTTGGCGGTGGCCGACGTGCCGTCCGAGGTGGGCAGGCTGCCCACGATCACGAATCCGCTCCGCGTGACCGCGAGCGCGGTTGTAAGCCCGACCTCACCGCCCGGAATCTCGGCCGGATTGATGTGGGCGAACACCGGCGCGTCCCCCGCGGTCTGATCGGCGTCACCGGGTGGGATTTGCACGATCGTCGTCCCGGTCCCCTGCTCTCCGGTCGGCGGCGTCGAGTTGTTGAAGTTGCTGATCAGCAGGTCGCCGCGATGCAGCAGTCCGACGCTGTTCGGCACCGTGACGATGCCGTACGGGTTCAGGTCGCCGTTCGTCGGAACGGTGCTGGCCAGCGTGGTGGGCGTGAAGCCCGCGATGAACGGCGCGGCCTGCGCCCCGGCGGCGCCGAGGGCCAGGACGGCGCACGCGGCGACGAACGCGGCTAACGACGCTCGGCGCCCTCGCCTGGTCAGGAAGTGGGCGCGCCGGACGTGTGCGCGCGGGATCGAACTCGGAGGCATGTTCTCTCCTATGCGGTCGGTGATTGCTCCATGGACGCACTGACGCCCATCCACTGGCTGGCCTTCCCGACCGAGCCGCCTAGTTCACAGAAACGACACAGGGTGCGCGGCGAGCGTTAGCCCGCGCGCTCCCGCCCGGGATGCCCAGGCGCCCGACCAGTAGATTGCCGCCATGCGATACGTCCACACCTGCGTCCGCGTGCGGGACCCCCAGGCCTCTGAGCGCTTCTACGGACTGCTCGGGTTCGAGCGCCGCGGCCGGCTCAACTTCGAAACCGCCTACAACATCTACATGGGTCTCCCGGGGGACGGCGACACGCTTGAGCTGACCGTTAACCGCGGCCGCGAGGAGCCCTACGACCTCGGCGACGGTTACAACCACATGGCGCTCGTGGTCGAGGACCTGGACGCGCTGCTGGCGAAGCTGGCCGGCGAAGGGATCGAGCCCGAGCGGCCGCCCTACGCGCCCGGCGGCCGCCCCGAGGTCGGCCGCATCTGCTTCGTCGCCGACCCGGACGGCTATCGCCTCGAGCTGATCGACCGCGACTTCCCGACGCCTCAGGACCCAGACGACTAAGGCGCGGCCGTCAGGCGCCGCCGACCATCCTCAATCAAAACGCGTCTCCCTCCCGGGAGTAGAGTGGCTGTACCACCGTCCGAGAGGAGAGGGCATGTACGAGAAGGATGGCGAAAAGTACTTCGTCGTCGACGGGCATCAGCACTTCTGGGACGCAAGTCCCGCGAACTGGGTGAAGGGGCAGGAGCAGTACGCGAAAGGCTGGATCGAGTGCTTCCACGCGTACATGGGGCTGGGCCCTCCGGAGACGCACTGGCCGCTCGAGAAGTTCATGAAGTACTCCGAAGAGGACTACGTCCACGACGTGTTCGAGGAAGGCCACATCGACGCCGGCATCCTCCAGTCGACGTATCTGAAGGAGTGGTACACGGACGGCTTCAACACGGCGGAGCGCAACGCGAGGATGGCCGAGAAGTTCCCGGACAAGCTGATCGTCAACGGCCGGTTTGACCCACGCGAAGGCGAGGCCGGGCTCAAGCAGCTCGAGGAGGACGCCAAGCGCTACAACCTCAAGGGCGTCAAGGTCTACACCGCCGAGTGGCGTCAGGGCTCGCGCGGCTGGAAGCTGACGGATCCCGAGGCGCAGATCTTCCTCGACAAGTGCAAGGAGCTCGGGATCAAGAACATCCACGCGCACAAGGGCCCGACGATCTGGCCGCTCGACAAGGACGCGTTCGACGTCAAGGACATCGACGTCGCCGCCACCAGCAACCCCGAGCTCAACTTCATCGTCGAGCACGTGGGGCTGCCGCGGATCGAGGACTTCTGCTTCATGGCCACGCAGGAGCCGAACGTGTACGCCGGTCTCGCGGTGGTGATCGGCGGCCTCATGCACGCCCGCCCGCGGTTCTTCAACAGGGTCATGGGCGAGCTGCTGTTCTGGGTCGGCGAGGACAAGATGCTGTTCGGGTCGGACTACGGCATCTGGGAGCCGAAGTGGCAGGTCGAGGGGTTCATCGCCTGGCAGATGCCCGACACCGAGGAGTACTCGGACTATCCGCACCCCACGACCGTGACCAAGAAGAAGATCATGGGGCTGAACACGGCGAAGCTGTACGACATCGAGGTGCCCGCCGAGCTCCAGCTACAGAACGGCGGTACCCCGGCGGCGAAGGAGGACGCGGCGCTGGTCGAGTCGGCATGACGCGCGAGCGCGTCATCGACGCGCTCGCCGAGGTTTACGACCCCGAGCTCGATGAGCCGATCACCAGGCTCGGGTTCGTGACCTCGTGCGAGGTCAGCACCGACGGGGACGTCGAAGTCGTCCTGCGACTGCCCACGCCGCAGTGCGCGCCGAACTTTGCGTTCCTGATGGCAGCCGACGCGCGCGAGGTCGTGCGCCGGCTGCCCGACGTCGGCGGCGTGACGATCAAGCTCGAGGACCACTACACGGGCGAGGAGATCAACGCCGCGCTCGGTCGCGGCGAGGGCTTCACCGGGGCGTTCCCCGGTGAGACCGGCGATGACGACCTGGCGGCGCTGCGGGAGCTGTTCCTCCGCAAGGCGCTGGTTGGGCGCGAGTCGCGGTTGTGCGAGAGCCTGCTGGCGGGCGGGGCCACCCCCGAGGAGGTGGCGGCGCGCCGTCTCGAGGATCTGCCCGATGTTCCCGACGCCCGCCGATGCCTCGAGCTTCGCCGGGAGCTGGGCCTGTCACACGCGCCTGATTCCCACGCGTTCGTGCTCCCGAGCGGCGAGCCGGTCGTGGCCGCCGAGCTGACCCGCTGGCTGCGGATGGCGCGCCTGATGCGGCTGAGTCTGGAGGTGAACGGCGGCATCTGCCGCTCGCTGCTGCGCGTTCACCGCGGAGTGGAGATCGACGATCCCGAGGAGGTCTTGACATGAAGGCGGCGAGGCTGCATGCCTATCACGAGGCGCTCAAGCTCGACGAGGTGGACGAGCCCAAGATCGCGGGGCCGCTCGACGTGATCGTGCGGATCGGGGCGGCCGGACTGTGCCGAACCGACCTGCACATCCAGGAGGGCCAGTGGGCGGAGAAGTCACAGGTCAAGCTCCCCTACACGCCGGGACACGAGAACGCCGGCTGGGTGCACGAGGTGGGCTCCGCGGTGACCAACGTCGAGGTCGGCGACACCGTGATCGTGCACCCGTTCATCACCTGCGGGCTGTGCAGCCCGTGCCGCCGCGGGGACGACATGCACTGCGTGAACGGCTCGTTTCCCGGCATCAACCGCGACGGCGGGTTCGCCGACTTCCTTCAGACCTCGGCCCGCTCGGTGGTCAAGCTCGCCCCCGGTCTGGAGCCCAAGGACATCGCGGCGCTGGCCGACGCCGGCCTGACCGCGATCCATGCGGTCAAGAAGGCGATCCCGGTGCTCACGCCCGGCACCACCGTGGTGGTGATCGGCGCCGGCGGTCTCGGTCACATCGGCATCCAGTGCCTGAAGGCGATGACGCCGGCCACGGTCGTCGTGATCGATCCGTCTGAGAAGGCGCTGGCCCTGGCCGGCGAGATGGGCGCGGACCAAACGGTCAAGGTCGACGGCGCGAAGCACGTCGAGACGGTCAAGGAGATGACCGACGGTTTCGGAGCCGAGGCGATCATCGACTTCGTCGGCGAGAAGGGCGCGATCGAGGACGGCATCGCGATGGTGCGGGACGGCGGCTTCTACTACGTGATTGGCTACGGCGAGAACATCGACATCCCGACGATCGACGTGATCTCGCGCGAGATCTCGTTCATCGGCAACCTGGTCGGCACCTACACCGATCTCGAGGAGCTGATGACGCTGACCGCGCAGGGTCAGGTCACCTTGCACACCAGCACCTATCCGCTCGACGCGATCAACGACGCGATGGCCGACCTCGACGGTGGGCGTCTGCAGGGCCGTGGGATCCTGATCCCCGCAGGCGGCTGATAACCACCGGTAGCGCCTGCACGAGCGGGGCTTGGCAGGTAACTCGGAAATAGTCCGAGTTACCTGCCGAGCGGCTCTGGGCGGCGCGCGACTGGGGGACGCTCGGGTCCCAGGGGATGTCGTCGACGCTGCCGGGAGCGTCGCCCGCGTGCTCAGTTACGCGGCGTGAGCGTGTAGCGCACGGTCTGCACGCGGATCAGGCCGTCGCGGATCACGAACGTGTCGACCCCGTCGTCGGCCTGCGTCTTCTCGGCCTTCGCGTTCCATTCGATGAAGAGCACGTCGCCCTCAAAGATCGTCGTCGGAACCTGCCACTCGGCGCTCGGGAGGTCCGAGAGGAGCTTGGTGAATCCCTGACGGACGCCGTCCTTGCCGTGGAGCACTCCGTCGGGCGTGATGAAGACCGCGTCGTCGGAGTAGTCGGCCACGATGCCGTCGAGATCCCCGGCAATGAGCACTTCGGCGTGATGCTGGAACACCTCCTGCGGGGTACGTACGCTCGTCGCTTCCATTGAGCTCTCCTCTCGTGCGGTCGCGGTTCGTTGGCGGCGAGCATACCGCCAGGATTTCGTCGGATGGGCGGCGCGTTAGCCCCGCCCGACGAACGGCATCTGCGAGGCCATCACCGTCATCGACAGCACGTTCGCATTCAGCGGCAGGCCGGCCATGTAGAGAACGGCGGCGGCGACGTCGGCGGCGGACATCGTCGGCTCGGCCATTAGCGAGCCGTCCGCCTGGAGGACGCCGGCCTCGATCTGCCTGGTCATGTCGGTCGCGGCGTTGCCGATGTCGATCTGGCCGCAGGCGATCCCGTGGCGACGTCCCTCGAGCGCAAGCGCCTTGGTCAGTCCCGTGATCGCGTGCTTGGTCGCGGTGTAGGCCACCGCGTTCGGGCGCGGGACGTGAGCCGAGAGCGATCCGTTGTTGATGATCCGGCCGCCACTCGGGTGCTGGCGGATCATCTGGCGGAAGGCCGCCTGCGCGCACAAGAATGCGCCGGTGAGGTTGGTCTGCACCGTCGCCGACCAGCCGGCGTACGGATAGTCCTCGACGGGCGCCGCGGGACCGAACACGCCGGCGTTGTTGACCAGCACGTCGACCCTTCCCGCGCGCTGCGCGACCGCCGCAAACAGCGCCTCGACGCTCTCGGGCTGGGTCACATCGGTCTGGGCGGCGAACGCCTCAACGCCCGCCGGCAGCTCCGACAGCGTGGCCTCCAACGTCTCCATCCGCCGGCCCGCCAGCGCCACGCGGTAGCCCGCGCCCGCCAGCCGCCGCGCGATCGCCTGCCCGATCCCCGAACCCGCGCCGGTGACGATCGCGACCGGTGCCGGCGCCTGCTCGTCAGTGCCCATGCGCAGATTCTCGGTTATCTTCGCGCCCTGCGTGTCGGAACATCCCCTGTCCAGCACGGTCGTCGGCAGCTACCCCCAACCGGAGTGGCTGATCGACCGCGAGGCGCTCGGCTCGCACTCGGTTCCGCGCGTGCGGGTCAGCCAGGCGTGGCGGATCCCCGAGCCCTACCTCGAGGAGGCGCAGGACGACGCCACCGTGGTCGCGATCCGCGACATGGAACGGGCCGGGATCGACACGATCACCGACGGCGAGATCCGGCGCGAGAGCTACTCCAACCGGTTCGCGACGGCGCTCGAGGGCGTCGACGCCGAACACCCGGCCACCATCCACACCCGGGACGGCGCGGCCCGGACCGTGCCGCGGATCGTCGGGCGCGTGCGGTGGCGCGAGCCGGTCGAGGCGCGCGACGTCCAGTTCCTGCGCGCCAACACCGACCGCACCACGAAGATCACGCTGCCCGGCCCGTTCACGATGGCCCAGCAGGCCTCCAACGAGGTCTACGACGACCCCGACGAGTTGGTCATGGACCTGGCGGCGGCCGTCAACGCCGAGGCGCGAGCGCTCGAGCGCGCCGGCGCCGACGTGATCCAACTCGATGAGCCGTGGCTGCGCAACAACCCCGAGGCGGCTCGCCGGATCGCGGTCCGGGCGATCGACCGCGCACTCGAGGGCCTGAGCGCCACCACCGCCGTGCACCTCTGCTTCGGTTATGCCGCGCTGATGGGCGACAAGAAGGCCAACCGCTACGACTTTTTGGGCGAGCTGAGCGACAGCGTCGCGCAGCAGATCTCGGTGGAGGCGGCCCAGCCGAAACTCGACCTCGGACAGCTCTCGGAGCTGAGGCCCAAGGTGGTCGTGCTCGGGGTGCTCGACCTCGCCGATCCGAACGTCGAGAGCGCGGAGGCGGTCGCCGCGCGGATCCGCGCGGCGCTCGCGCACGTGCCCGCCGAACGGCTGGTCCCCGCACCCGACTGCGGCATGAAGTACCTGCCGCGCGAGCGCGCCTTCGCCAAGCTCGCGGCCCTGAGCGCCGGCGCCGCGCTCGTCCGCGCGGAGCTTCTTGGAAGAGCCGCATGACCATCGACGAGCTCGTCGCCGCCGCGGAGGACAAGGGCCTTCGCCTGGTCCGCTTCCTGTGGTGCGGAAACGACGGGACGATCCGCGCCAAGGCATCCTCCCGCCATGGGCTGGCGGGCCGCCTGAGCGCCGGCATCGGCCTCACCGTCGCCATGCAGGCGATGAACTCGCTCGACCAGCTCCAGCCGGTGCCGGGCATGGGACCGGTGGGCGAGGTGCGGCTCGTGCCCGACGTTGAGACGTTCCGCGTGCTGCCGTACGCGCCGCACACGGGCGCGGTGCTGACCGATCACATGTGCCTCGACGGCACGCCGGCGCCGGTCTGCCAGCGGTCGTTCCTGAAGCGGATGGAGGGGCAGCTGGCCGAGCAGGGACTCGCGTTGCGCGCGGCGTTCGAGAACGAGTTTTCGCTGGCCACCGCCCTTGACAGCGCCTACGTCCCGATCGATTCGGCGCTGTGCTTCTCGACAATCGGGATGACGGCCGCTCAGGACTACATCGACCAGCTCGCCGGCGCGCTCGAAGCCCAGCGGATCCCGCTCGAGCAGTACTACGCCGAGCTCGGGCACGGACAGCAGGAGATCTCCACGGGACACGCGCCGGCCCTCCAGGCGGCCGACGAGCAGCTGCTCGTGCGCGAGACGATCCGTGCCGTGGCCACCGGGCGGGGGCTGGTCGCCTCCCTCGCACCCAAGCCGTGGCCCGAGAACGCCGGGAACGGCTGTCATATCCACTTCTCGCTGTGGGAAGGGCAGCGCAACCGCTTCTACGACGGATCGCGCCCCGACGGGCTGTCGGACACCGCGCGCCACTTCATCGCGGGCGTCCTCGCCCATCTGCCCGCCCTGTGCGCGCTGACCGCGCCGAGCTTTAACTCCTACCACCGGATCGTGCCGCAGTTCTGGGCCGGCGCGTTCGTCTGCTGGGGGCACGACAACCGCGAGGCGCCGGTCCGCGTCCCGTCTCAGTTCCGCGGCGCCGAGGAAGCCTCGACCAACGCCGAGCTGAAGGCCTCCGACGCGAGCTCCAACCCCTACCTGGCCCTCGGCGGACTGATCGCGGCCGGCCTCGACGGGCTCGAACGCGGGCTCGAGCCGCCCGACCCGATCGAGGTCGACCCGGCCACCTTGAGCGACGAGGAGCGCGCCGGCCGCGGAGTCGAGCGGATGCCGGCGAACCAGGAGCAGGCGCTCGACGCACTCGCGGCCGACGAGCGGTTGCTGGACGCGCTCGGCGCCGAGTTGGCCGACGCCTACCTGGCGGTGCGGCGCTCGGAGTGGGAGACGTACTCCGCGGGAGACGCGGCATTCGAGCAGCAGGGTCACTTCGAGAAGTACTGAGCCAGACGCCGGCGGTCGACCACCACGCGCACGGCATCCTGCGCGCGCCGCCCGCCGGCCTGGACGAGTTCCGGGGCCTGTTCTCGGAGAGCGCGGATCCCCGCCAGTGGCCCCACGTGGCCACCGCCGTGACCTACCGGCGGGGGATCCGCCTGCTCGCGGAGCATCTGGGCTGCGAACCGACCGAGGAGGCCGTCTACGCAAAGCGCCTGGCCACCGAGCCCGCCGCCTACGCCTCGTCGTTGCTGCGCGCGGCGAACACCGACCTCGTGCTGGTCGACGAGGGATTTCCGCCGGCGCCGGACGGTACGAGCTGGCGCGAGCTTGGGGAGCTTGCCGGCTGCGACGCCCGGCCGATCATGCGGATCGAGCAGACGGCCGAGGCCATCGGGATCGACTCGCTCGACGCGCTGCGCGAGGCCGTGTCGACCGCGCGTTCCCGCGGCTACGTCGCCCTCAAGACGATCGCCGCCTACCGTGGCGGGCTCGACCTCGACGCGCTCCCACCCCCCGCGCGCCCCGACCGCCTCGAAGGGGCAGCGGTCCGCGACGTGGTCTTGGCTGCGCTCGAGGCCAACGAGGACACCGGCGACCCGCTCCCGGTCCAGGTGCATACCGGCTTCGGCGACTCGGACCTGCTGCTGCCCTCCGCGCGCCCGGGGCTGCTGAAGCCACTGATCGAGCGGTTTCGCGAGACGACCTTCGTCCTCTTGCACTGCTATCCGTTCGTGCGCGAGGCGGGTTGGCTCGCGCACGTCTACGGCAACGTGTTCTTTGACCTCTCGCTGACCATCCCGCACGTGGGCCGGCCCGCCGCCGCGGTGTCCGAGGCGCTCGAGCTCGCGCCGGTGTCAAAGCTGCTCTACGCCTCCGACGCCTCGCGCACCCCGGAGCTCTACCTGCTGGCCGCCGCCTGGTGGCGCGACGCGCTGGCCGAGGTCCTGCCGGCGTTGATGCCAGCGCTCGACGCGGTCGCCGCCGGGCACATGATCCTGCGTGCGAACGCGCTCGCCGTCTATCGGCTGGGCGAGACCTCGCCCCGGACCAGTTCGATGTAGCGCGCGGACGAGCGCTCCACGATCCGCTTGGCGTCGTGACGGATCACCGGGCTCCACCAGCCCCCGTAGATGCACTCGTATCGGTAGGGCGAAAGCGCCGCGACGAGGCGGCGCACCGCGCCCTCGGGAAGCGGCAGCCGGTTCGGAGCGCTCCAGATGAACGACACTCGGTCGGCGCCCGGGGTGACGCAGAGCGTGTCGCCGACGAACAGGGCACCGCCCCCGTCGGCGCCGGCGGACCAGTGCACCACCGCGCTGCCCGGGAAGTGCCCGCCGCACTGGACCAGGGTCACCCCGGGCAGGGGCTGGGACGTCCCGGACCAGAGCCGAACCGCTCGATCCGGGCGCATCAGCCAGTGCCGATCGGCCTCGGGCAGCAGGATCTCGGCGTCGCACGCGTGACTCCACTCGACGATCGCGCCGTACATGTGTGGGTGGCTCGAGCTGACCGCGGCCAGTCCTCCCGCGGCACGCACCGCGTCGATCGCCGCCTGGTCGATGAACGGCGGGGGATCCCACAGCAGATTGCCCTCGGGCGTCGACACGAGCAGTCCGCGCTGTCCCACGCCGACGCCGCCCGGCTTCACGCCAATCCCGACCAGGCGTGGCTCGACCTCGCGCACCTCGGTGCGGTAACCGGCCTCCGCGAGCTCATCCATCGTCTTCCACTCCTGGCCGGTGGGCGGGACCCACTGACGCTCGTCCTCGCACAGCGGGCAGCGCTGCGGTGGCGCGGGCGCCGGCGGGTAGTTCGCCCCGCAGGCGGGGCAGATCCAGATGCTGGTGTCCGTCACGGTCAGGCGTCCTTGGGAAGGAAACTTCAACATACTCGTAGTTTCTTCCCACCAAGGCGGCAACCGCGGACAATCCCCTAAGTACCCCAGCGCTCTTCGATGCGGGCGAAGTGCCAGATGGCGAGCGCGACCGCCCAGGTGGCCACGAACATGGCCACGATGATCAGGCCGAGCTCATTGATGTTGATGCTCTCGATCCACTGCCAGAACGAGCCGTGGGCGCCGAGCTTCTGGGCGAACAGGCCGGCCAGCTCGATCGTCCCGATCGCCAGCGCCACCATCACCGACAGCGCGGTGATCATGATGTTGTAGTAGAGCTTGCGCACGGGCCTGGACAATGACCACTGGTACGCGAAGTTCATGAACGACCCGTCGATCGTGTCCAACAGGGACATGCCGGCGGCGAACAGGATCGGCAGGCACAGGATCGCGTAGAAGGGCAGACCGGCGCTGGCCGCGCCCGCGGCCAGGAACAGCAGCGCGACCTCGGTGGCGGTGTCGAACCCGAGCCCGAACAGCACCCCGATCGGATACATGTGCCAGCCCCGTCCAATCGCGCGGGTGAACCGGCCGAGCATCCGGTTCATGAGCCCGCGGGCGCCGAGCTGACGCTCGACTTGCTCCTCGCTGAAGCGCCCGCTGCGCAACTGGGCGAAGATCCGGACGATCCCCAGGAGGATCAGCGCGTTCAGCGCCGCGATCGCGTACAGGAACGCGCCCGACACGCTCGTCCCGATCCAGCCAGTGACCGCGTGCAGGGTCGAGCCGTCGCGGCGCACCGGACCGCTGAGCGTCCGCAGGCCGATCGCGAACAGGAACGAGAGGACGAATACGACCGTCGAGTGCCCAAGCGAGAACCAGAAGCCGACACTGATCGGCCGCTTGCCCTCGGCCATCAGCTTGCGCGCCCGTTGTCGATCGCCGAGATGTGATCGGCGTCGAAGGCGTGGCGCAGGCCGAGCGTGTAGGCGGTGAGGCCGAGCCCGACCGTGAAGCCGCCCGTCGCCCCGAGCCGGAAGTGGCGCGGGGCGACCAGCACGATGAGGATGAAGAACCCGACCACGTGCAGGGCGAGCACGACGCCGGCCATCCCCGCCACCCAACGCCGCTCCCGCCGGGACAGCGTGCCCCTCATGCCACGCCGACCTCCGCCACCCCGCCGTCGGGCACGGTGACCAGCGGTCCGGGCGTTCGCTCGTCCTCCCACACGAGGTATGCGCCCGCCGACAAGCTGCCGAACACCGCGGTCAGCCGCGACCCCGCGGCGGTGGAGCGATCATGCACGCCGGTGTGGACCCGGCGCGCGTCGCCGTCGGCCGGGCTGATCTCGATCTCCCGGCCACGGAAGCGCTCGCTCGGGTAGAGGACGAGCGCTCCGCGGCCGGCGCCGATGTCGAGCGCGACGCTCGCGCAGGCCGCAGCCGGCGCGAGCGTCTCATGGGTGATCGTCGTGTGCCCCATCGCTCACAGCGCCCCGAGCGGCGCGGTCTGGTAGCCGCCCTGCGGCGTCCCGAGGTAGGGGAACCCGGTTAGGTAGCGGGTGCTGGTCGGGTCGAGCCCATCGGTGAGCAGCGAGGCCGCGCCGTCCGGGGTGAAACTCTTGTCCACGAGCGGAATCGTCGCTCCGGCGATCGCGCGCAGTTCCACGCTGACCACGTCGTCGAATACGCGCCGGCCGTTGGGGAACCCGGCGAGATCGCCGCCGAGGATCCCCAGTGCGTTTGGGGAGCTTGTCGGCGGGATCGCCAGATTGAGCCGCAGCATGTCGGCCAGGGTGTTGCCGGTGAAGTTCTGGAACCCCGGCACGATCCCGGATGGAATCCCGGTCAGGAGGATCGCGACCAGGTCCGCCCGCGGCTTGCTGTAGGCAGCCAGTTTCGGGAACACCCCGGGGTACAGGACGGGCAGCAGCGCCGCCAGCTCGGGGTGCTGAACGCCGGCCGCGAACTGCTTGTCCGCCGACGGCGGGAGCGAGTTCCAGAGGTCTTTGAAGCCCATCCCGACCAGCACCTCGTTGAACAGCGGGTTGCCCAGGCGCGAGACCTGCATCCACTCGCCGGCCTGCTGCTCGTTGCTCCAGTTGCCGTCGTGCACCACCGCCGCCTGACGGCTGGCCGACGCCCATACCCCGATCACCGAGTCGGATGACGTCGGGACGGTGGGATTGGATCCGTGGCGGGTCAGGTCCTGCTTGGGAACCTTGAGCGCGATCGAGTGGACGCTGAAGTCGTTGGTTCCGTTGACTCCGGCGGCCGCCGCGAGCGAGCCGATGTGCAGGTTCTCGAACGGGCGCAGGGTGCCCAGGTCGAAGATCGACCCGAGGTCGACGTAGAAGCCCTCGAGCCGCTGCCCGGCAAACACCGTCCGTCCACCGGCGATGCCGTGCACGGCTTGCGTGGCGAGCGCGTCGTAGTCGGGGGTGGACAGGACACCGACGTTGCAGGGCGGGCAGGCCAGGCCGGTGGCGAGGACCGCGCTCCGCCCATGCTCGATGCGGGTCACCGAGTAGAACTGCTTGCGGTTCCAGTTGGAACTGCCGATCGAATCGATCGGCCCCGTGTTGTAGAGGAACGAATTCGGATCGGCAACTTGGGTCTCGAACGCGAACTCGTAGATCACGTCCGCGTCGCCGTCCCCGTCGTTGTCGACGTTGATGCGGTAGCGCACGTCAGGACCGAACTCGAAGAAGTTGGGGCCGCCGAACGGCGCCTCCAGGGGAAGGTAGTTGGCGATGATCGTCACCGTCCTGGGGTCGTCGGGACTGACGAACGCGTACGTGTCGGTGTTGTCGGCCACCGGGTCCTTGCTGATCGCCGGTGCCTCGCGATGAGATGACATGCGATTCCTCCTCAGCCCGCTGCGCGGGCGATTCGAGCGGCGATCTTCGGGTCGTGCAGCTTCGTCTCGCGCTCCCCGGACATCACCGAGATCTCGCCGGTACGCGGCTCGCGGATGTAGGCCACGATCGGCCCCGAGTGGGCGGCAGCGGACGCGTCGGCCTGCTCGGCCATCAACGCTCCCACTACCGTCGCGCCGGCCGCCGCCGCGGCTGAACGCTTGACGAATCCTCGCCTGGTGCTGTCACTCATGACTTCCTCCGTTGGGGGGGTTGTTTGTCACCGTCAACTACGCGGTGACGGGGTTACTGGATCACTCGTGAGACGTGTTAATTTCGTAACTGGGGTCGGTGACACTGGCGCGAGCCCGCGAGCGGCGCTCGGTCAGGGACGCCAGCAGCACGCCTACCTCGAACAGGAGGTAGAGCGGCACCGTCTCCAGCAGGAGAGTGACGGCATCTCCGGGCAGCACCGCCGCCACCGCGCCACACGCGAGCACGGCGTAGCGCCGGTTGCGGCGCAGGCGCCGGGGGCTGATCAATCCTGCCCGGGTGACAGCGAGGATTCCTACCGGCACCTGGAACAGCAGCCCCATCGCGAGCAGGATGGTCCCGGCGAACCGGTAGTACTGGTTGGCCTGCACCAGCACGTTGAACTGGGAGCTGTTGAAGTTCTGGAAGAAGTGCACGGCCGCGGGCAGCACCACGAAGTAACCGAACAGCACGCCGGCGGTGAACAGGAATGGGACCGAGACCGCGAGCGGCATCACCCGCCGGCGCTCCTGGGGTCGCAGGGCAGGGATCAGGAAGGCATAGGCCTGGTGGAGGACGAAGGGGAGCGCCAGGATCAGCGCAAACACGAGCGAGACCGTCACGGTCGTCGCGAACGGCTCGCCGATCCCGAGGGTCACCGGCTTGTCGCCCTGCGGCGGCGCCGACAGCCGCGCGATGTCGTGCCCCAGCCCACGCTGGATACTCGCCAGTTCGGCTCGTGCAGGCCTGGTCAGCGGCACGCTGGCACCGATGACTCCCGCTAGGGAGCGGACCTGGAGTGCCACGTCGCGTGCGCTGCGCGCGACGGTGTAAGTGGCGCCGAGCGGCCCGTGTCCAGCGCGCACCTGGGCCTCGGTCTGACGGGCCAGCGGCCGGTCGATGATGCGCAGCAGGTCGTGGTTCTGCCAGAAGCAGAAGCCGAAGGCGACGCCGATCACCGCCAGCGACGCGATCAGCCGCGTGCGGAGTTCGTCGAGATGTCCGACGGTGCTCAGCCGCTCATCGGGACCCACCGTCCGCACGGCGGCGCGGATCGCCCGCACCATGATCACGCTCCAGGATCGATTGCTTGACACGCCCTGTACGTGATCCACGCCGACTCGGATCATTCGCGCCCGCGCAGCTCAGGTGACTGATCCAAATCGGACGCAGCTACGTATCAGCCGGTCAAACCAACCGATTGGAGCAAGTCATGATGGGACTCGACAATCCAGTACACCTCGCCTTCCTGTTCGTGCTGCTGCTGCTGGTGTTCGGCGCGAAGCGCCTGCCCGAACTCGGGCGTTCGCTTGGCGCCGGTCTGCGCGGGTTCAAGGAGTCGATCAACGGCGAGACCCCCCTGGCGCAACTCGATGCCACAAGCGCGGCGAGCCCCTCGGTGGCCACACCGTCCGACGCGCACCCGGTCAGCGCGGCCACGGAGGCGACGCAGCCCCGCACGTCCTAAGAGCCGGCTTGTGAGTGCGCGAGCACGGGTATTTCTGATGCCGCCCCGATCCAGGTGGGCACCACCTCGTCGCGCCACGGGAGGAATCCATGCGCAAAGCTGCCGGCATCGCCCCCACGGTCTCGATCGTCTCCGTCCTCATGCTCGTAGGCACCGGCGAGCAGTCGTTGCCCAGCAGCCCGCTGGTCGGCGACCAGTACTACGCCTGGTACGAGCTGCTGCCGGCGAGCGAGACGCAGCTGACCGGCTGCACCGGCGACGCGAACTGCACCGTGACTCCGGGTGACAACATCAGCCAGGTGTCGGGCGACACGTGGAGCATCTCGATGACCGACGCCGGTCACTGGAGCTGGAGCAAGGACGTCACCTACAGCTCCTCGGAGTCCTCGGGCGAGTGGATCCTCGAGGCCCCGACGCTCGTCGCCCAGACCACGCTGGCCAACGTGGGCACCGTCGCCTTCGGTCCGACCTCGACCTACACCGCGGGCGGCACGACCCAGACGATCGCCGAGGGAGACCCGACGACGATCGCTCTCTCCCCCGGAGTGATCAACGAGGCGACTCCGTCTGCGCTGGCCTCCGACGGCCAATCGTTCAACGACTGCTCCTTGCCCATCCAGTCGGCGAACGAGGCGCCGAGCGGCCGGGTGGCCACGTAGGCGATCCAGAAGGTGAGAACCGGGTTCCAGTCGAACCGCCAGTAGCCGGACGGCCGGGATCGCGATCACCACGGCGAACAGAATCCCTGAGGCGAAGTACCCGAGGTGGAAGGTCGTCGCCGTCAGATCGCCCAGGGCGGTGCCCATCGCGAACGTCGCGACCACCGCCGCCCAGTAGAACGCCTCCCGGCGGTCGGTGTCGATGCTGTGGATCGAGAGCGTCTTCTCGGTCCGCTCCCAGCTCACGAACACCGCGACCAGGACGAGGGCGTACAGCACCACTCGCAGGGCGCCCCGGACAGTAAGCCGTCCCAGGCGGCGAAACGAGTTCGTGGCAGGTTGGCTCGCGGCCGGTGGCATCGGCACTCCTCTGCGCGGTTCGCTTAATTTAAGTTGACCCCCACCGAAAAACGCTAGCTACAGCTCGCCACCGGCTCAGTCGACGACGACGGCCGGCGCCACCGGGGTTTCCGGCTCGGCCGGCGCGACCGGCGCCACCGACGGCCCCGGCGCAGGACGGGACCAGACTCCGCGCTCCTGCAGAAGTGCCACCTGCCGGCGCGTGACCTCGTCCCGGTACTCGGCGTGCGTGTACGGCGCTCGCTCCAGGTACAGGTTCTTCGGATAGATCGGCTGCTCGTAGATCAGCTGGTACTGCTCGGTGGTGAGGTCCTTCATCCAGTTGTCCCACTGGGCCGCGTGGCGGAAGTGCCGCAGCGCCTCGATGTCGATCGTCCCGCCGATCCAGGTCGAGCCGGCGCCGTACGGGACCTCGGTCACCACCTGGCCCCGGTAGTCCACGATCTGCGAACCGCCGGAGAAGGTGTCGATCGGAACGGTCGAGTCCTTGTCGAGGTAATACGTGCCGAGGTTCATCCCGATCACGTACATGTTGTTGTCGAGCGCGCGGGCCCGGTTCTGGACCGAGAACATGCCGCTCATCACGCCCGGCGCGGGATACGGCCCGCGGTAGGCGATCTCGCAGCCGTTCATGGCCAGCCCGCGCGCGTTTTCCGGGTAAGACGCCTCGTTGGCCATCATGATCCCGATCCGCCCGATCGCGGTGTCGGCGACGGGATAGAACGCGCTCAGCTCGCGGCCGTAGAGCTCGACCCAGCGATCCCAGACGTTGTGGGGCGTGACCGAGTGCTCGACGGGGAGCAGCGGGACCAGCTTGTGGTGCTTGAGCACGACCGCGCCGTCCTCGGGCTCGATCACGAACCCGACGTTGAAGAAGCGACCCGGGAACTCGGGATGCCGGCCTTCGCCTGCGCGATCACGTAGGCATTCCACTGCCGCGCCAGGCGACCCAGCTGGTCGGTCTCCGGGCCGGGGATGTCGATCGCGCAGTCGCGCGCGTAGCTCTCGTGGTCGAGATCAAGGACCTCGTCGGTGAACCCCTGGAGGCCTCCCTCAGGGATGCAGATCAACCGCACCGGGAGGTCCATGCTCGACAGCCACGACGCCGCCTTGACCATGTGCGAGATGTGCTCGAGGTTCCAGCTGATCTCCTCGCGCCGGCGGATGCCGCGCATCGTCTGGATCAACCCGACCGCCTGGTACGGCTCGATCATCGTCACCCTCCTCCTGCTAAGGCGGCGCCGTCAGGCGCCGCCGACGAATCCGATTGAAGGCGCCGCCGTCCGGCGCCGCCGACAAATCCGATTTTCCCTATGGCTCGCGACCGACTCAACCGGCGCCGGAGAGCCGCTCGACGGCGATCACCGCGATGTCGTCGGCCTGCGGCCCGCGGGCGAAGCTGCGTACCGCGTCCTCGATCCGCGCCACGGCGTCGCCGGCCCCGCTCGCGCCGCGCAGCGCCGCAATGAGGCGATCCTCGCCGAAGCGCTCGTCCTCCCCAACGGTGTCGATCACGCCGTCGGTGTAGAGGACCAGCTGGTCGCCCGGCTCCAGGTGAATAGTCACGGGCGTCCACTCTCCGCGCTCGTAGGCACCGAGGAACGGGGCGAACACGCCGGCCGGCTCCGGGCGGCCTGCGCGTAGGTGAAGCGCCGGGGGGTGGCCGGCGAGCACGAGCTCGGCCTTGGCTTCGTCGTCCACATCGCGCAGCAGCGCGCAGCACACGCTGACCAGGGACAGCCCGGAGCCCTGGCGGAGCGCCGCGTTCAACTGCTCCAGGGTCGCGACGGGATCCCCGAGTAGCTTGCCCGCGGTGCGCAGCGTGTAGCGCGACAGCGACGTCAACGCCGCCGCCTCGGCCCCGCGTCCGGCGACGTCGCCGACCACCACCATCCAGCCGCCGCGGACCGCGAACGCGTCGTAGAAGTCACCCCCCACCTCGTTCTGCTCCCCGGCGGCCTGGTAGAACCCGGCAAGCCGGAAGCCGGGTATGACGGGTAGCTCGGGCGGGAGCAGGCTGCGCTGTAGTGTCGCGGCGATCTCCGAACGTTCCGCGTAGAGGCGCGCATTCTCGACTGCAATTGCGGCCCGTTGGCCGAGCTCGCTCGCGAGCACGAGGTCGCTCTCGTCGAACGTCCTGCCGGACCGGTCCATCGCCAGGAAGATCGCCCCGATCGGCGGCTGACCGGCCAGCGCCAGCGGCGCGGCGATGACCCGTCCGGCCAGTCGCGCCTCGGCGGACTCGACCGCCTCGATGGCGACGCTCAGCTCATCCGTGGCCGCCGGACGAGCCTCCCCCGGCTCGGGCGCCTCCCGATCGGGCGCCGCGCCGGCCGCCGCGACCTGCTCGAGCCCTTCGTCGTCCACGTGCAACAGCACCTGGCAGCGGTCGGCCAGGCCGGGGACGGCGAGTTCCGCTACCCGCTGCAGGCTCTGGTGATACTCGAGCGAAGCGGACAGGGCATGTCCGGCCTCGGCCAGCAGCCGCTGGGCGAGCTCGGCGCGCTTGACCTCGGTCAGGTCCTCGATCACGCTGACGACGATCGCGAGCGACCCGTCGCGATCGAACACCGGCGTCGCCTTGTGGAGCAGCCAGCGCTGCTGTCCGGTGGCGCGGACCACGTTGCGGACGAGCAGCGGCCCTGCTTCCTCGCCGCGGGCGACGATCGCTGAGGGAAGGTCGGACAGCTCCAGGCGACGCCCGCGCTCATCGAACACGTCGTAGAGAGCCATCAGCGACCCGGGCAGGGCCTCGGTTATCTCGTTGGCTGACGCGACCCCGAGCAGGCGAGCCGCTGCGGGATTGGCGAATACGATCCTGGCGGCGGCGTCGCGGACGATCACCGCCTCCGCCAGGTTGGTCAGGGTGGCTTCGAGCCGCAGCTCGAGTCCGCTGACCGCCGCCGACAGGCTGGCGTTGTCCAACGCCAGCGCCAGGCGAGCCGACAGAACCTCGGCGAAGCGCAGGTCCTCAGGACCGTAGTCGCGACCGGAGGTGCCGACGCCGCACGCCAGCGCACCCACGATGCGCCCTCGCGCCACCAGCGGCACGTCCAGCGTCGAGCGCAGCTCGAGCGCCCGCAGCAGCTCGAAGTCCGCCTCGTCGGCGGCGATCGCCCGCAGGTGCTCGTCGGTCATCCGCTCGATCAGCTGGCTCTCCCCGCTGGCCAGCGCCGCCGGCAGTCCGATTGGCGCTTCGGGGACGGGACGGCGCCGGAGCAGGCCCTTCTCGAGTTCCTCTCGCCCTGGGCCCTCGACTCGGGACCCGATGCGCCGAAACACGCCCTCGTGCGAGATCGTGTCGAGCGTCGCAACGTCGGCGAAGGCGGGCACGACGTACTCGAGCAAGCGCGCCACCGTCTCGCCGAGTAGCACGGTGCCATCCGTGACCTCGTCGATCGAGGCCAGCAAGGCAAACCGGTCCTGTTCGTGGCTCGTTCTCAACCGCTCCCACCCGCGGACGGCAGCCTCGACGGATCGGCGAACAGCCCCTCATCGCCCGCGAGCCCGGCGATGTCGAACAGCCGCTGCACGTTCGGCGGCCCGGGGAAGACGCGGAAGCCGTAGCCGTGGGCCGCGGTGTGCTGCTGCTCCTCGATGATCAGCCGAAGCCCGGAGGTATCCATGAACCCGACTTCACGCAGGTCGAGGTACACCGACCCGCGATTCGCCCGCGCCGCGGCGATTGCCTCAGCGGCCTTGGCAACCGTCGAGAGATCGATGTCGCCACGAGCCGACACGACCGATGCGTCGCCGATTCGCTGGAGCTCGAGGCTCAGATGACTCGCCCGTCGCACACTACCTCCCGCACCTCCTACTAGTGCGTCAGCTCGCCTCTCCCACGGCTGCGCGCAGGGCGGAGAGGTCGGTCGACCCGAACACCACGCGGTTGCGTGTGGCGACATACACCAGGTCCAGGTCGACGCCCGCCCGCGCGATCTTACGCGTCAGATCGGCCAGCACCCCGGGGCGATCCTCGACGTCGACCACCACGACTTCGCGCTCACGCGTCACCGCCAGGTGTGAGATCGCCAGGGAATGCTTCGCCGCCTCGGGGTGTGGGACGAGGATGTGCAGCTCGGCGCGATCGCCCGCTCCGATACACGTAGCCGCCGCGATGTTGACACCCGCGTCGCTGATCGCGGCCGCGACCTGCGCCAGCGCCCCGGGAGTGTTCTCGATGTCGATGACCAGGTCGTATGCCATGTGGGCAGCGAAAGCGCCAGCCTACTATCCGCGGCGCCGTCGATGGGCCGTCGAACAACCGGCCATCGCGGCAAGCGGTTACCTTCCGGGCACGATGAGCCCACCGCCGGAACGTTATGACCACGTGGTGTGGATCGTGCTGGAGAACCACTCCTACGAGCAGATCATCGGGGCGTCGGACGCTCCGTACATCAACCAGCTGGCGACCCAGCATGGCCTCGCATCGAATTTCTACGCGGAGTCGCATCCGAGCCTGCCCAACTACATAGCCATGACCTCCGGTTCGACGCAGGGAATCGGCGACGACGATCCTCCCTCAGCGCATCGCCTCAACGTTCCGAGCATCTTTAGCCTGCTCCCGGGAGGAGGCTCGCGTTCGCTCGAGGAGTCGATGCCTTCGAACTGCCTGCAGACCGACTCAGGCGAGTACGCCGTGCGCCACAACCCGCAGGCGTATTACGTCAACCTCGCAGGTGACTGCGACCGTTACAACGTCTCGCTGAGCGACCCGCCGGACCTGTCGGCACGCTTCACCTTCGTCACACCCAACCTGATCCACGACATGCACGACGGCACGGTGGCGGATGGCGACAGTTGGATGTCGTCGTTCATGCCGAAGCTGCTCTCAAGCGACGAATACGCCGCTGGTCGTACGGCTTTGTTCGTGACGTGGGACGAAGACGACGACCTCAGCGGCAACCACATCCCGACGCTGGTGATCGCGCCATCGGTGGCGCCGGGGACCACCGTGGCCGACCGCTTCGATCACTACTCGATGCTCCGCGCCACTCAGGAGATGCTGGGGGTCGGGCCGTTGCTCGGCAGCGCCGCCACCGCGGCCGACATGCGCACGCCGTTCAACCTGTAGGCGTCGTCCGCGGAGCTGGACTCTCAGCCCGCGCTGGTGCCCGACCGAAATGCCGAGCCCAGGCCATGCCTCGGGCGCGCGATCTGCAGGATTCGCTCGCTGTCCCGCTCCTCCTGGAGGTCACGCAGTCGCCCGGCGAGCATCGCGGGCAGGGTGATGATCCCCACGAGCCCTCGGGGTGCACCCGCGTCGCGCGCTGCAGATCGCGCCGCGTCACGACCCCGGCGAGCCCTCGGTCCGGACCGGTCACCGGACAGATGCGCTGGCGCTGTGCGACCGACGTGAGTTCCGTGCCGTCCCGGACGACCACATCGGACAGCCGGTCGCGCGTGTCGTAGACGACGACCTCCCCCGTGTCCATCACCTCACGGACGAACAGGACCGCCAGCGGATCGACGTCGTATTCGCGGGTCAGGTGAAAGCCGCGGCGCGCGACCTTCTCGGTCAGGACCGAGCGCTTCAGGGTCAGCGCAGTCAACAGGTACGCGCCCGTCGCCCCGATCAGGAGCGGCAGCAGGGCATCCCAGCGGCCGGTCAATTTCGGCGCCAGCACGCCCCCCAAGGTCCCCGAGCCAACCGACAGGGACCAGATCAGTGACTTGACGATGAAGATCCCCACGATCAACGACATTGCGGCGCGGCCGGCGAGCAGTTCCCGGATCACGTCGTAGCCGACGCCGAGCGCGCCCGTCGCCACCCCGACCGCCGCGCACAACACGTAAGTCGTGATCGACAGGTGCAGAGCCACCGCCGGGACGGCGAACACGTGGCCGACGCCGAGGATGTGCATCCGCGTCACGGTCGCGACCGCGACCGCGACCGCCGTGGCCACCGGCAGCATGCTCCGAGGGCGCCATTCGAACAACAGCAGCTCGACGGCGAGGAGCACCGAGGCCAGCGGCGCGTTGGACGTGGCCGCCATCCCCGCGGCGGCGCCCGCAACCAGCAGCGCCTTGCGTTCATCCGCCGTCAGCTCCAGGTGCTGCGCGAGCACCAGGCCCAGCGCGCCGCCCGTCATGATGATCGGGCCCTCGGCGCCGAACGGTCCACCCGAGCCGATCGGGAGCGAGACCACAGATCTGGAGCACTCGGGAGGTGACTATGAAATCGCCGAGATGGCGGACCCGCTCGATCGCTCCCGCGCCGCTTACGACCGACCGCACAGCGTCCGCGCGTGCCGTGCCGTCACGCCCACCGTCGGCCGCGGAAGCATCCCGTCTGGCCCGCCCACTTCGGACATCACGCCTCAGGCCGTCGGCGAGGACAAGCAATCGGCCTGCACGGAGAGGCTGGGTGGCGCGCTCGAGGCGTTGGCCTCGAGCGCCTCCCAGAGAGCGCGCATCGTCGGCGCGAGGTGGGCCAGCTCCGCCAGGTGCGCCTCCGAGAGCTGGTTCAGCTTGACCATCCCGGCCTTGGTGAGCGACACGCGGACCTGCGTCCCGTTGACCGGATCCGGATTGCGGACGACGAGTCCCGCGGCCTCGGCGCGATGGATCAGCTCGCTGGCGGAATGATGGCGAAGGACCAGATAGTCGGCGATCTCGCCGATCGTGGGAGACGTGGGCCCCGCGTGGCCGCGGATGGCCAGGAGCAGCTGGTGTTGCGCGGACGTCAACCCGGCCGCGTGCGCCTGCTGCTCGCTCCAGCGCAGGAAGCGCCTGAGCCCGGTTCTGAGCCGCAACAGGTGCTCGAAATCCGCTTGCTTCAGCTCCACTGGATGGACAGTATCGTGGTACGACACTTCGTGAGGCAGTCGCATGAGAGCCTCGAGCCGATCGACCCACCGTCTATTCGCGAGGTTCCACGGTCGACCGTGGGCGGGGGCGTTCAACGTGGTCATGGCCACCACGATCGTGTCGATCGCGGCGCGCGAGGTCGGCTTCGAGCTGCTGTCGATCGTGCTGCTGTGGATCGCCGTCGCGGCCTTCGTCTCGCTTGCCGCGCTGGATATGGGGCTCGCCCGACATCCGCTGGCCCTGCTCCGGCGGGCCGGGCAACCGGGCGAGGGGTTTCATGCGCTCGGTTTCGTCGCGGACGGATGCGTGCTCGGAATCCGGATCGCGCGGACTCCAGGCGCGAAGGTGATCATCGCGGCCGTCCTGCTGGGCTGCGGCTTCGTGTTGTGGATCCTGATCCTCGGCGAGGTCGCGGCGGAGCACGGCCGCCGCGGGCTAGGCCGCCGCCGTCAGGCGCCGCCGACAGTTCCCGGCACTGAGCCGCGCGGCGAGTGGCTCCTGGCGGTGGTAGCGACCGAGGGCCTGGCGATCCTCGCCGCTCGCATTGCCCGCATCGAGCAACTCCCGGCGCTGCACGCCGGCGCGACCGTGCTGTGGATCGCCGGCACCCTCGCCTACGTGGTCATCGGCGCCCTGCTCGCGCAGCGACCGGCCCAGCCCCGCTTCGGGCTGGCCGACGTCTCACCCGACTGGTGGATCGTCATGGGTGCACCCGCGATCTGGTGCGTCGCGGCGGTCACGATCACCGGCGCGCATCCCGGAACGGCCGGTGGCGCGGTCGCCGCCGTCGCCTGGGGGCTCGCGACCATGATGCTGATCGTCATCGCCGTCGCCGACGCGCTGCGCACCCGAGGGTTCGGCCTGCGGTTCACTCCGGAGCGCTGGACGATGGTGTTCCCGCTCGGGATGTACTCGGTGGCGAGCTGGATGCTGGGGCAGAGCCTCGAAGCCGGATGGCTGACCGAGCTCGGGCGCCTGTGGCTCGCGGTGGCCTTGGCCGCGTGGGCGGCCCTGGCCCTCGGCGAGCTCCGCCACCTACTGCTTGGGTAATGACAGCGCCACCCGCATCGGCTCCGCGCCCCGGGTGATCTCGAGCGCGATCGGACGGCGCCGGCCTCGCGACCTCATGACCGCCACTTGGAGATCCTGGCAGGTCCGCAACGGTCGCCGGTCGGCCGAGGTGAGTAGGTCTCCTGGCCGGATCCCGCTCGCCGCGGCGGGACCGCTGGGGTCGACCTGGCGCACCAGCAACCCGATCAGGGGCGGCAGGCCCACCGCCCGCCGCCGCTCCAGCGCCACGGACGCGCCCTCCACTTCGAGCCCGAGCGCCAGAGCACCGGGGTCTCCCGGAAGCGGCTCCTCCAGTGAGTACAGGAGCTTTCTGAGCAGGCGCCCGAGCTCGTCGCGCTCGTCCTCGGCCAGGCCGGACAGGAGCTCACGCGCGTTGGTCAGGTGCTCCGGCGCGCACGTCTCGAACAGCTCACGGCCCCGGGGCGCGATCGAGATCACCGCGCCGCGGCCGTCGTCGGGGTCGGCCCGGCGCTCCACGAGTCCCCGGCCCACGAGCCGGTCGATCCGGATGCTGACCGTTCCCGGCGAGAGGCCCAGCTCCGCCCCCAGCCGCCGCTGAGAAACACTGCTCCCCTCCAGGCGAACGAGCGTGGCGAGCACCGCAAAGTCGGTGCTGCGCGCGCCGAAGCGCGCGAAGACCTCCTCGAGTCTCGGGCCAAGCAACGCGTGGAGGCGAGCCAGTCGGGCCGTGATCGCGATCGGCCCGACGGGAAGATCGGGCCGCGTGGCGTTCCAGCCGGCCATGACGCGCGCCACCGAGTCCTCCGCGCCCACCGGGAAGGTTTTGTCGCGCGGGGGCGTCATGCCGAGAAGCGTAGTCTTTCGTTCGGACACATAGTTTGGGTCAAAATCAAATCGGCCAAACGATCTTGGCCACGAATCGAGGAGGGTTTATGACCGAAGACGGCCAGAGCCAAGTTGTCGCCGACCATCACATGCGCGTGGACCTGGTGTCCTCGATGCCCAGGAAGGTCCTGATCGTGGTCGCCAATCCATCCACGTCGACCACGCTGGGCTGGCCCGTCGGTTTCTGGGGCGCAGAGCTGACCCACCCGTACTACGAGCTCACCGAGCGCGGGATCGAGGTGACGATCGCCAGCCCAGAGGGCGGCCGAGTCGAGATGGACTCGCTGAGCGACCCGCGCGATCCGTCCCAGTGGTCCGCCGAGGACCTGATCACGATGGGCTTTGTCAACACCCCGGCGCTGATGGATCTGCTCGAGGACACGCCGAGGCTGGCCGACCTGGACCTCGACGAGTTCGACGCGATCATGGTGGCCGGCGGCCAGGCACCGATGTTCACGTTCCGCCATAACGACGATCTCAAGGGCGCGGTTCGCCACTTCTATGAGTCGCAGAAGCCCACCGCGATCTACTGCCACGGCACCGCGGTGCTGGCCGACCTCACCCTGTCCGACGGGTCCTATCTGATCGAGGGAAAGACGGTCACGGGCTTCGCCAACGTCGAGGAGGAGTTCAGTGACTCGTTCGTCGGGCAGAAGGTGATGCCGTGGCGCGTGGAGGACGTGCTCAGAGAGCGGGGGGCGAACTACGTGCACGGCGGCCTGTTCAAGGCGTTCGCGATCCGCGACGGCCGGCTGATCACGGGCCAGCAGCAGTACTCGGGGCGGAAGGTCGCCCAGATAGTGATCGAGGCCCTGGGGGTGTGAGATGAAGATCGGAGTGATCGGCGCCGGGCGGATCGGCGGCAACTGCGCGCGTCAGGCGGTCAAGGGCGGGCACGAGGTGATGGTTTCCTTCTCGCGTGACGCGGCGGGGCTCGAGCGCCTTGCGTCCGAGCTCGGCGCAGGCGCCTTGGTCGGGAGCCCGGCTGACGCGGTGGCGTTCGGGGAGATCGTGATCTTCTCGGTCCCCTGGGGCACGATCGCGGACGCGCTCGCCCAGGCCGGCGATCTGGCCGGAAAGGTTGCGATCGACACGACCAACCAGTTCGGCTCGGGACCGATGCCCGAGGCGGGCCAGACCGCGGCGGCGTTCAACGCGGGGCGGATGGCCGGCGCGCGCTACGTCAAGTCGTTCAACACGCTCACCTCGGGCTTCCAGGCCGAGGCGGCGGGCCGCCAGGGCGCGGAGCGGGTCGTACAGTGGATCTGCGGCGACGATCCCGAGGCCAAGGAGATCGTCGCCGGCTTGATCCGCGACATGGGCTACGTCCCGATTGATCTGGGCCCAACCGCCGCGTGCGCGGTGATGGAAGCGCCCCGGCGCCCCGGCGCCGTGTACGGCGAGGAGTACCGGTCGGCGGACGCACCCGCCGTAGTCGAGGCCGTACGCGCCGGCACCGCCATTCCTCCGACGCCGGTATACGACTAGGGGACCCGAATTTCGTTCTCACTTCTGATAACGTTCTCGGAAACGAGAGTCAATCGGAAGAGGAATCGCCATGTCGCCCACTCGTAAGGCCGGCGCACGTCGCCGGACCGGCATCATCGTCGCCGCGGGGATGCTCGTCGAAACCGCCGGACTCTGGTTGCGGGCCCGCCGGATCGGCGGAAACGTGGTTGTCCGCTGTCGGCGCGGCCACCTGTTCACGACACTCTGGATCCCGGGGGCGTCCGTCAAGTCTCTACGGCTGGTGGCGTGGCGCTTTCAGCGCTGCCCGGTCGGCGGGCACTGGTCGCTGGTCACGCCGCTCAACGAGTCCAAGCTCACCGAGGACGAGCGGCGCGTCGCCCACGAGCACCAGGACTTCCGTCTTCCCTAGGGGACGGCGCCGGCGCCCTCCCAATGCTCAAGCGCGTCCGCTTCGTGCTCGGCTTCCGGATGGCGCCTGCCCACCTTGAGCACCAGCTCCCGACCGGCGGCGCCAAGGGCCCTGGCGACCCACGCGGACTGCCCGCTCGGGATGTAAGGCTCCCCCAGCTCGAGCTCCCAGTCCGACACGACCTCATCGACCACCCGTGGCAGCTCGTCCAGCCACAGCCGGTCTGGATTGCTCGGCAGTGAGGCCGTCGGATACCGTTGCGCCATGGCCGATAAGACACGAAGCGTTGTCGACGAAGCTCCCCGCGCAAGCGCGATCATCCATGCCCCGCCGAAGGGAAGGCTGGCCTTCAGCGGAGACGGTCCGGATGACCTGCTGTGCGGTGGCTGCTCGGCGACGCTCGCCGAAGGCGTCAGCGAGGGGCAGCTGTTCGGAGTCTTCATCGAGTGCCCGGAATGCGGGACGCTCAACGACGTAGGCTGATCGCAGGTCCGCCCGCCTGAGCGGCGTGGCGCGACGCCCTGCTGGCCGTCGTCATCCGCGCGGCGCGCCCATTCGCCGATCCTCCTGGCGTGCCCGAACGCGCGCGTGTACGAACTCGACGAATCCGGGGTCAACACCCCGGACTACGACGACCTGGAGGCAGTACGGCTGACCCGTGGCTCTCTGGCCGCCCCGGAGCGCTACCTACGCGCGATCGACGCCGGCGACGAGGAGAGCTGACGGCTGTCACATTCGCCGGGCGTCCCGCGTCAAACGGGTGAGCCCACTCAAGACGCGGAGGTGACAACCATGACGACGACGATCTCTTCCAGCCAGCCCGACACCCACCGCGACCGACTTGCTCGAGTCGTTGGCAGAGGGAGGCGCGGGAGCCGGACTCGCGTTCATGTCTTTCCTCGGTGCCATCCGGGACTAATCCCGATGGTCGCGCTGATCCTCGTGGCGGGGGTCATCGTGGTGGTCCCGATGCTGGTACTGGGTGTGGTGTTCGGCCTGCCCCTGCTCGTCTTGCGGCTCGTCATCCGTAAGGTGTCGGACCGCTCGCGCGCCGGCGCCGAGCGTTCGATTTCGACTCCGGCCGCTTCCATCACGGTCTCGGAGCGGCCGGCCTATACGCCGCCGGCCACGCGCAGCACGGCGCCGGTGGCGTAAGAGGCCTCGGGGCCGAGCAGCCACACGATTGCCGGCGCGATCTCGTCCGGCTCCGCCAGCCGACCCATCGGGATCCGCGAGACGGCTTGCCGGGCCCGGTCGGGGGCGCCCGCCGCAGCGTGGATCTCGGTGTTCACGATGCCGGGCGCGACCGCGTTCACTCGGATCCCGTCCCCGGCCAGCTCCTTGGCGAGTCCCACGGTCAGCGCGTCGACGCCGGCCTTGGCCGCCGCGTAATGCACGTACTCGTGTGGAGACCCGAGTGTGGCGGCACCCGAAGAGACATTGACGATCGCCCCGCCGCGCCCGCCACGGCGGACCGACATGACCCGCGCCGCCTGCCGCGCACACAGCACGACACCGACCAGGTTGACGTCGATCACCTCGCGGATCACCTCGACCGGGGTGTCGGCCAGGTCGCCGATGTGCGCCGTCAATCCGGCGTTGCTGACGAGTCCAGTGACGGATCCGAGCTCCGCCGCCTCGCCGAATATGCGCTCAACGTCCTGCTCGCGCGTGACTTCGGCCTGAAACGACAGGCAGCGGCCGCCGAGTTCGGTCGCCGCGGTGCGCACGCGCTCGGCCGCCTCACCGTCGGATCGGTAGCTGAAGGCCACGTCGTGCCCGGCGCGGGCCAGAGCCAGCACGGTCGCCGCGCCGATCCCGCGACTGCCCCCGGTCACGATCGTGACCGGACGCTTCTCTCGTTCCATAGCCGCGCGGCGTCTACCCGCCGGCGAGCTTCTCGAGCTGCGCGAACGCCTCCGCCTCGAGCAGCGTTTGGCAAGCGTGCGCGCACGCCCGGCACGCCTTTGCGCACAGCGCGCAGTGGCGGTGATGGGCGGCGTGTCGGTCGCACTCCTCGGCGCAGTTCGTGCAGGTCAAGACGCAGGCGCGGAGCAGGTGGTGCGTGACGCGGTGGTTCGTGGCAAACCGGCGCGACAGGTCGCGCATCGTTACCGCGCAGACGTCGGCGCAACTCGTGCACAACGCGATGCAGCGCGCCATCCCCGCCACGTCGTGCTCGGCCAGGTCCGAGTCGGCGCACGAGACGCAGGACTGCTGCGAGGCAAGACACGCGTCGATCGCGGCTGCGAGCGCGTCGGCGTCGAGTTCGGACGCCACCGGCGACGCCTCCAGCATGTCTCGCGCCAGCGTCATCCTCGGCGGAACCGGTCTTCCTCCTCGACCGTCCGCTCGGCCGTAGGAATCGCCTCGAGCCGCCCATCCGGGATCGGGTCTCCGCTCTCGACCGACAGCCCGTACGTCCCTGCGTCGAGCCTGGCCTCGGCGCGCTCGACCGCGGCGAGTTCGTTCCTCAGCTGCTCGCGCCGGCCTGCGTCGATCTCGTCCTGGTAGAGATCCTCGTCGTCCTCGTCGCCAGGCTCCAGGCGCTCGTCGCCTTCGAGCGGACCCTCGCGTCCCAGTTCGGCGAGCGCCTCCTCGATCCGCGTCCGTTCACGGTCGAGTAGCTCGCGGGCGTGTTTGTCATCCATGGACGAAGCGTAACTCTTCAGCCGCTCACCACCACTTGCGCTCGCGCGCCCGGGCGGTGCCCCGGGTGTGATCGAGCTCGTCGAGTGCCGCCATGTCCTCGTCCGACAGGGCGAAGTCGAAGATCTGGGCGTTCTCCTCGATCCGCTCCCGATGCGTCGACTTCGGGATCACCGGGATCTCGCGCTGCACACACCAGCGCAGCAATACCTGCGCCGGCGTGCGGCCTAGGGCATCGGCAATCCGCTTGACGGTGCGGTCGCCGAGATGGCGGCCGGTGCCGAGCGGGCTGTAGGCCTCGAGCACGACGTCCCGCTGCTCGCAGGCCTCGAGTAGCGCGCGGCGATTTTCGAACGGGCTGAACTGCACCTGGTTGACCGCCGGGACGACGCCGCCCGCGGAGCTGACCTGTTCGAGCTCGTCGACGTCGAAGTTCGAGACGCCGATCGAGCGGGTGTAGCCGAGCTCACGGGCCTGCTCCATCCCCGGCCAGGCCCAGGTCGGGCCGCGCTGGGGCCAATGGATGATGTACAGGTCCACCTGGTCGACCCCGAGTCGCCGCAGGCTGTTTTCGGCTTCGGCGGCGGGATCCCGGCGACGGGGAAAGAACTTCGTCGTGAGGAAGACCTCCTCGCGCGGGAGGCCGCTCTCGCGCAGGGCCTGACCGACGCTCTCCTCGTTGCCGTACGCCTGCGCGGTGTCGATGTGGCGGTAGCCGAACTCGAGCGCCCACCGCACCGCGTTCACGCACTCGGGGCCGTTCGGCACCTGCCACACGCCGAGGCCGAGCAACGGCAGTTGGTTCCCGTCGGCAAGTGGGCGGACATGGCGGTCAGCGACCGGGTCAGTGGACATCCGAGGCTCTCCTTGGTCGATTGCATTGGGCTGCGCATCATGTGGCCATGCACGTTAGGACCGTCTCCACGATCGGGCACTCGACCCGCTCGGTGGAGGAGATGCTGGCGCTGCTCACCGGCCGCGGAGTGGAACTTGTCGTCGACGTGCGGGCGTTTCCGAGCTCGCGCCGCCATCCCCAGTTCAACCGAGGCGCGCTGACCGCCTGGCTCGCAGAAGCGGGGATCGCCTACCGGCACATCCCTGGGCTGGGCGGTCGGCGCGAGCCGGTCCCCGGGTCGCCCAACCGCGGATGGCACGAAGCCGCGTTCCGGGGCTACGCCGATCACATGCGCAGCAGCGAGTTCCAGACCGCGCTCGCGGAGCTCGATGCGCTGGCGGCTCAGTCTCCAACCGCGATCATGTGTGCCGAGGCGGCGTGGTGGCGCTGCCACCGCCGGCTGATCGCGGACGCGCTCGTCGTGCGCGACTGGCGCGTCGAGCACCTCGGCGTCGGCGGGTCGCGCGCGATGCACGAGCTGACGGAGTTCGCGGTCGTCGGTCCCGGCGGGATGATCACCTATCCGCCGGCCCAGACGGCCCTTCTTTAGGCCCTGGACGGTCTTGTCAGAATGGCCTCGATGCCAGAGCACTATCAGCGTCCGGGCTGGTTCACGACGAACGTCTTCAACCGGGTCGTCGCGTTCTTGACGGGGGCCGGCGTAAGCGTCTACGGCTCGCGGGTCCTCGAGGTCCAGGGTCGCAAGTCCGGGCAGTGGCGACAGACCCCGGTGAACCTCCTCCGCCTTGAAGGGCAGGAATACCTCCTATCGCCGCGCGGACAGACCCAGTGGGTCAAGAACCTGCGGGCGAGCGGACACGGCCTGCTCCGCGTCGGCCGGCGAACCCAGCCGTTCACCGCGGTCGAGCTTCCGGACGCGGAGAAGCCGCCGCTGCTGCGTGAGTACCTGAGGAAGTGGAAGTTCGAGGTCGGCGTGTTCTTCGGGGGTGTCGGTCCCGACGCCGCCGACGCCGAGCTGCTTCGGATCGCCCCCGACCACCCTGTCTTCCGACTGACCGAGCGATGAGTTTGCTTGCTCGTGACAGTCTTAAGGGCCAGTCATAGGTCTTTACAGGCGCCATCCCGCGCCCAACCCCCGATTTCGGCGCTCACGCCGCCGGCTGCTAGCGGGGGCAAAGGGGGCCCTTGCCCTCGGGAAGCCGGTCGGTTCGTTGCCCTTTCCGGCGGGGTGCCGCGAGCGTGAGTCACGGGACCGCGCCTGTTCGAAAGGACGTCTGAAGTGACCGAGCACAAGTCGTTCAAGCGCCTCGTCCGGGCGCGGATGGAGAAGACCGGCGAGAGGTATACGGCGGCGCGGGCCATGCTGCTCCGCGCCGAAGAGCCCTCGGGTTCGACCCTCCCAAGGCTGAAGACCTCGGACGAGAACATCCGGCGGCGGACCGGGCGCGGCTGGGAGGAGTGGTTCGCGATCCTCGACGAGTGGGGCGCGGCGGATCGGCCCCACCGGGAGGTCGCTCGTTGGCTGGCCGAACAGCAGGGCGCGGTGCCGCTGGCGTGGAACGTGCAGGCCGTCGTCGGAGGCTACGAGCTGAGCCGCGGTCTCCGCGAGGTGGGCGAGAAGGAGGACGGCTTCGCCATCACCGCCTCGAGGACCGTCGCCGCCCGTGTCGAGCGACTCTATGACGCGTTCGTCGATCGTTCGCTGCGGGACCGGTGGCTCGCCGACGGCGAGCTGTCCGAGCGAACCGCGACGAGACCGAAATCGGCCCGCTTCGACTGGGGCGACGGCACGACTCGCGTGAACGTCACCTTCCTAGCCCGGGACGACGGCAAGAGCACCGTCGCGCTCGAGCACCGCCGCCTTCCCGACGCGGGCGAGGCGGCGCGCTTGAAGGCGTACTGGCGCGAGCGACTCGTCGCGCTCAAGGCGCTCCTGGAGCGATGAGCGCCCCGGCGTTCCCCGCCGGGTTTCCATCTACTGACTTTTCACGAGGAGAAGCGAGATGACTGAGCAGACGAAGCATCTGATTGACGACGTGATGACCATCGGCGTCCCCGTATCCGACCAGGACCGGGCGCTCGCGTTCTATCGCGACACGCTCGGCTTCCGGACGGTCCGCGACGTGTCGCTCCCTCAGGTCGGCGGCCGCTGGATCGAGGTCGCGCCACCGAGCGGGTCGGTCACGATCGCGCTCGTCCCGGCGCGGCCGGGTGTGCCGGCGGGGGTTGAGACCGGGATCCGCTTCACGGCGGCTGACGCGGGCACGGTTCACACGGAGCTCCGCTCCCGTGGCGTCGAGGTGGGCGAGATTCTGCGCTGGCCGGGCGTGCCGGCGATGTTCGCCTTCCGCGACCAGGACGGCAACGGGCACGAGATCGTCGAGGCGGCCTGACGAACCGATCGCCGCCGCTAAGGGGCCGCCAAGGTCAGGCTGCGATCGAAGAGTCCTCCTCGTCGGACGCGAGAGGGCCGCGTACCGGACCGGCAACCTCGTCGACAGCGCGCTGCAGCCCGTCGAGCATCGTCAGGTCGTGGAGCACGACCGCTAGGTCCACCCGATTGGAGCGCAGTGCGAACAGAGCGTCGGGCTGTTCCGCCAGCGACAACTGAAGCTCGACCTCCGGGTCCAGCCCGCGGAAGTGAGCGGCGGCTAGACGGACGAGGCCCGTGCTCGCGCTGGCGAAGGTGGCGACCCGGATCCGGCCGATCCGACCTTCGGCGACGGCCGCCAGGGCCGCCTCAGCTTCGGCGACGCGGTCGAGGATCTCGCCCGAGTACTTCGACAGCGTCTCGCCGGCCAGCGTCGGTCGGATCCGGCGACCCAACCGCAGCTCCGCGCAAGATCTCGCCCCTCCGGCGGCGGCTCGTTCCCGGCTCAGCTCGGCCTAAGCCGGCTCTTCCTCGTCGGAGCGCCAGGGCGGCTGCGGTGGCGCCGACACGAGCGCACGGCGTAGCAGCGTCAGCAGCTGACGGCGATCGGCGGCGCCCAGCCCGCCCAGCACCTCGTCTTCTACTTGGGCGGCGAGCCGCTTGCCGCGCTCGAGCGTGCGGCGACCGTTCGGGGTGATCACGACCTCCCACGCGCGGCGATCGCCCGGCCGTCGCCGCCGCTCGGCCCAGCCCGCGCTCTCGAGTTCGTCGATGAGCGTCACCATGGCGCTCGGATCGATGCCCATGTCCGCGCTCAGCCGCTGCTGAATCGCTCCGTCGCGGGCGCCGAGCACGTTGAGCAGGCCAAACAGCGCGGGCGTGAGTCCAATCGTCTCGAGCGCCGCCGCCGTGCGGGTGTGGGAGGCCCGCCATAGGCGGAAGAAGAGCTGACCGGCGAATTCGGTCACCTCGACGTCGGTTGATAGAGGGGTGGCCACGCCGGCGAGCTTAGCAGCTTTACTGGTTGGTATCAATTATTGTTTGACGCGATTATAGTAGATTCCTATCATTGTGCGGGCCAAGCATTTATCCGGGTCGACGCGACCCACGAGGTCAGGAGTGGCAATGGCCGAGAGGCAAGCTGTAAAAAAGAGCACCCGGCAGTCTGCGAAGCGCACCACCGGGAAGGCATCCGAGACGTTCACGGCAGAGGAAAAGGCCGCGATGAAGGAGCGCGCCCGTGAGGTGAAGGCGGCCGCAGCCAAGGCGGATGGGGAGAGCGAGGTGCTCGTGAAGATCTCCGAGATGGGCGGGCCGGACCGCGTCATGGCGGAGCGCGTCCACGCCATCATCAAGGCCACCGTGCCGGCCATCTCGCCGAGAACCTGGTACGGGATGCCCGCATATGCCAAGGACGGCAACGTGGTCTGTTTCTTCAAGCCAGCGCAGAAGTTCAAGACGAGGTACGCAACGCTCGGGTTCAGCGACAAGGCGAAGCTCGACGAGGGCGACATGTGGCCGACGGAGTTCGCGCTGACGGAGATGACCGACGATGTCGAGGCACGGATTCGCGCGCTGGTGGAGCGAGCCGTGAGCTGAAGTCCTGGATTTGACCCCGGTGATTCCACGGGCTTATCGAGCGCTGTTCGCTGAACGTCGAACGCGCCGCCTGTTGATCGGCCTGGCGCCGCAACGATCCTGCTCGCCGCCGCCACCAGCTCGTTTGGCGCGGTCACTTCGCGCACTCGCGGTCGCGACGGTCCGTGCTCGAGACCGCCGGCTGTTAGCTCAAGGTCAGTTCCCTGCCGCTCCAGAATCGGCGGTACGCAGGTAGCCGATCACGATTGGGTCGTCGGTCTCGACGCGCTCCATCGGCTCGCCCGTGCAGGCACACATCTCGACGACGGCGCTCTCGTTCGAGATGTCGACGACGCGCCAGCGAGCACCGGACAGCACCCAGCGCTCTAGATCATCGATCGTGACGGAGGGAGTACTCATAGCCGGCTCCAGTCATTATCTCCTGCTCGGACTCCGCCCAGCTCGATCAGGCACCCCGCCGTATCGGGGTCACGCGGAACGAACGCGGTGAGCTTCGCGGACGGATGAAGCACATCCAGCAGCCCGCGGGTGATTCCCTTGTGGAGTGCGCAGATCGCTCGCGGGTTCTCAAGCACGGCGTCACGGTAGGGGCAGTTCCTGAGGCAGATCGTGAGCTGTTCGCTGCCCCGGCGCGTGATCGCGGGATTAAATCCGAACGCGCTGAGGCTCGTCTCGAAGGCGTGCGGATCGGCGTTTCGCCGGGGCGCCAGCTCGTGGCCGATCTGGCGGCCCGTGGACTCAATGCTGCGCAGCCCGCCCGCTGGTGTTCGCAGCGCGCGCGCCAGCCACCGGCCGAGATCCCGGTAGGCGTGCGGCGCCTGCCCTCCCGGCTGAGCGTCGCGGGCGATCACCCAGGTGTCAGACGGACGGCCGCGCGGTTGGCGGACGCGGACTCGCTCGACCAGTCCCGCCCGTTCGAGGCGCTCGAGGTGGAGTCGGATGCCGTTGGGATGAAGCTCCAACCGCTCGGCGAGCTCCGCCGTGCCGGCGGGGCGTCGCAGCTCCGACAGCAGCGCGAAGAGCCGCGCCCGGGTCGGCTGCGTCAGGGCGTCGTCCTCACCGACCGCGGGCAGGTCGATCATCTCACGAGTTTTACACAGTCTGGCTTTGCAAATCAACGTCCAGGTGATAGGGTTTTTCCCATCAACACTGGGAAAATGACCGGTCGGAGCGAGTAATCCCCGTGGCGTACGTGATCAATCAGCCGTGCATCGGCGTCAAGGACGCCAGCTGCACCGAGGTGTGTCCCGTCGACTGCATTCACCCGATGCCCGATGAGGCCGGGTTCGCCGAAGCCGAGCAGCTATTCATCGACCCGGAGGAATGCATCGACTGCGACGCCTGTGTCGAGGCCTGCCCGGTTGACGCGATTACCCCCGAGGATATGGTGCCGCCGGAATGGCAGGAGTTCATCGAGAGGAACGCCGAGTACTTCCGATCACAGCGAGTCGGTGGATAGCGATACGTACAACGTCGCGCTGTTCTTCCATCTGCTCGGGGCGCTGCTCTTTGTCGCAGGGATCGTGGTTGCGGGCGTGGGCTTCGAAAGCGCGCGCCGCCGCCAGCAGCCGGCCGAGATCGCGCTGCTGCTCTCGCTGACGCGGATCGGCGTACTGCTCGTTGCCGTTGGCGGGTTGCTCCTGCCGATCTTCGGGCTCTGGCTGGTCCACCTGGGCCACTGGGGCTACGGGTCAGGCTGGATCGACTGGGCGCTTGCGCTGTATGTAGTGGCGCTGATCCTCGGCGCGCTCGGGGGACGGCGCCCGAAGCGGGCCCGCCGGCTCGCCGGCCGCCTTGCCGCCGCCGGTGCGCCGGCTAACGAGGAACTCCGAGCGCTACTCGACGATCCGGTGTCCCTGGCTGCCAACTACGCGTCGCTGCTGGTGGTGATGGGGATCCTCGCCCTGATGGTTTTCAAGTGAGGTTCGCGGGCGCGTCGCCTCGCCACTGCGCGAGGGGCCGCCCAGCCGCCTGCCGGCCGGGCGGCTCCGTACGAGCGTCAGTGCCGAGGGTCGTCGGGCGAGACTGGACGGGTCGGGTCCTGTGCCGTGTTCCAGGCCGTGCCGGCGGACCGTCCCGCCATCACGTCCACGACCACATCGGTGAGGCTGTGGCCGGGCGGACCCACGATCGGCGATGTGGCTCGCTACCTGATGTTGCGCCGATCCGGAGCGGCCCGGGAGCGTGCGCGTGCACCTGACCGCCGCCGGGAACCCGGAGCCGGTCATCCTCTGCCTGGACTGGCTCGTGGCCCGTCCCACGCGGCTCGCCGTGCTCGACACCGCGTTCGTCCTCAGGGTCGCCCGGTGGCCTCAGATAACGGCCGGTCTGTGCGGCCGCATCGCGCAGCGGGCGCGCAACCCCGCGCTCGCCCAGGCCGTCACCCACCTCCCGCGAACCCACCCACGGCTGCCGATGTCGTTCTGGATCACCACAGGGCGATCGAACTGCTGGCCCACCCCGAGCGGCTGGGCGTAGCCGAGGACGAGACCCAGTCCGAGCCGCTCTCGCCGCCCAGAGCCGGCGTGGCTTAACTCCTCCCGCGAGCGTCGTCGATGCTCGCCGCCAGTTCTGACACTGCGGGCTTGATGGCTGCGGCATCGATGTTGGCGTACCCGAGCACGAGTGCCGGCGCGGCGGTGCCACGCCCCTCGAGTGCGATCCCGCGCGCCTGGGCGGCGGCGAGCACGGCTGCTTCCTCGAGCTCGTGCGGGAGTTCGATGACCGCATACAAGCCGGCGGCGGCCCCACGGACGCTCACTTCGGGCAGTTGTTTGGCGAGCGCACCGAGCAGCGATGCGCGTTGCTGCCGGTAGCGGCGGCGCTGGCGACGGAGGTGGCGGTCGAGTTCGCCTCGCTCAATCAGGTCCGCGAACGCCAGCTGCACGACCGGGCTTGGGATCGTGCCCGCGGTCTCCTGGAAGTCGAGAATCGCCTCGCGCAACCGTGGCGGGAAAACGATCCAGCCGAGCCGAAGGCTCGGGGCAACCGTCTTGCTCGACGAGCCGGCGTAGATCACGTGCTCCGGGGCCAGCCCCTGCAGTGAACCGATCGGGTGGTGGTCGTAGCGGTACTCGGCGTCGAAGTCGTCCTCGATCACGAGGCGGCGGCCCGCGCGGGCCCAGTCGAGGATCGCCGTGCGGCGCTCTGGCGAGAGCACGGCGCCGCTCGGGTACTGGTGCGCCGGGGCGACCGCGACCGCGTCCACGGCCTCGCCTCTGAGATCGTCTACGCGCAGCCCATCGTCGTCGACGGGCACGGACACAGGGTGCAGGCCGGCGGCGCTGGCCGTCTCCGCGACGCCCGACCAGCCGGGTGCCTCGATCGCAACCCGTTGCACGCCTCGCGCCGCAAGAGCGCGCCATACCAAGCTGAGGCTGTGCCGCGTGCCACTCGTGACAACGAGTTGCTCCGGCGCGGCCTGGACCCCCCGGACCCGACCGAGGTAGGAGGACAGCGCGGTTCGCAACTCGAGCGTCCCGTCGGGGTCCGGGAGCCCAAGCCGCTCGTCGGGCGTGTCGCGCAGCACCCGCGCCAGGGCGGCCGCCAGCGTCCGCCGCGGGATCTGCCCAAGCGCGGGGCGGAACGGGCTCAGGTCGTAGCGGATCCGCGGTGGGCGTGTCGGCGCCGGCGTCGGGCGGCTCGCCGGGGCGATGGCCGGAGCCACGCGCGTGCCGCCGCCGCGAGCCGTGCGCAGATAGCCCTCGGCAGCGAGCTGCGAATAGGCATCGACGACCACCCCGCGCGACACGCCGAGCTCGGTGGCCAACTCGCGGGTCGATGGCAGGCGCTCTTGCGCGCCCAGGCGTCCGCCGCGAATCGCCTCGCGTAGCGCGTGCTCGAGGCGGGCCCTGAGCGAGCGCCCCGGGGCCCGCGCAAGGTCGATGTGAAGATCCATTTGGCCCCAGATTCTAGACCCCATTTGGCTCTGGTATTCGAGCCAAGCCGGCGTAGGGTTGCCGCCATGTCAACCACGGCCGTCCCAAGGACGAGAGTGCGCCGAGTCCCGTCGCGCGCCGTGTACGACCGCGAGGCGATCGACCAGATCCTCGACGAGGCGATGATCGCCCACCTCGGTTTCGTGCACGATGGCCAGCCGTTCGTGATCCCGACGTTGCACGCGCGGGTCGGCGATGCCGTGTACTTCCACGGCTCGGCCGCCAGCCGCGCGATCCGGACGCTGAACTCAGGTGCCCCCGCGTGCCTGACCGTCACGCTGCTCGATGGTCTCGTCCTGGCGCGGTCGGCCTTTCACACCTCTCTGAATTACCGCTCGGTCGTCGTACTCGGGAGCGCGAGGCCGGTCGAGGGCCCCGACGAGCGGCGCCGGGCGCTCGAAGCGTTCATGGAGCGCCTGATCCCCGGACGCTGGGCCGAGGTGCGCCCGCCGAGCGCCAAGGAGCTCAAGGGCACCCGCGTCCTGGCGCTGGCGCTCGACGAAACGTCCGCCAAGGTACGCACCGGACCACCCGAGGACGACCGGGGTGACGTCGAGCTTCCGGTCTGGGCCGGTGTGATTCCCCTGCACACGACGGCCGGCACCCCAATTCCAGACCCCCTGACACCGCCTCAGATCACGGCGTCCGGCGCCGTTACAAGCTGGACGCCGCAACGAAAAACACACATCACAAGGAGCATCGCATGAGCACCAATCGTCGTTCCCGCACCCGCCGGACGATCCAACGGATCAAGCGCATCCGCTCAGAGCTCGGCTACGCCCAGGGCCGTCTGTTCGAGATCCGCACCGGCGTGCCGCAGCGCTAGTCCTTGACCACCACCCGCGGTTGAACCGTTTGCTGATCACGCGGGGTCCAATCGGGCGTGAACAGAGACGAAAGGGACATCGAGATGATGTTTAGAGATGGAAGCTCCGAGACCCCGGCCCGGGATCTCGAGGGCATGCAGCGCGCAACCTTCGCGGCTGGTTGCTTCTGGGGTGTCGAGGCGGCACTGCGTGAGATCGAAGGCGTCGTGGCAACGCGGGTGGGCTACACCGGCGGATCCACCACCGACCCGACCTACGAGCAGGTTTGCTCCGACACCACCGGCCATGCCGAGGCGGTGGACGTTTGGTTTGACCCGAACGCAGTGAGCTACGGCGAGCTGCTGGATACGTTCTGGTCGATCCACGACCCCACCACCCGCGACAGGCAGGGGTGGGACTTCGGCAGTCAGTACCGCTCGGCGATCTTTTTCCACGACGCCGACCAGGAGCGGGTGGCGACCGCCTCTCGAGACGAGCACCAGACGGCGGTGACCAGGCCGATCGTGACCCAGATCGTGCCGGCCCCGCCGTTCTATGACGCTGAGGAGTACCACCAGCGGTACTTCGAGAAGCACGGCGGCGCCGCCTGCGCGACGACGATCCGCTAGCAGTTTCAGCCCTCCTCGAGCTTCAGGTATGGCTCGAGGAGGGCACGCAGCCGCATCCGTCCGCGATGCAACCGACTCTTGAATGCAGCCTCGCGGACGCCGACGATCTCGGCGGCGTCATGGGTCGAGAGGCCCTCGATGTCCCGCAGGACGACAGCCGCGCGCCAGTCGGCGGGCAGTTCCTCGAGGGCCCGCTCGAGCGTGCTCTCGAACTCGCGGTCAAGCGTCTGGGCCTCGGGGCCGAGGTCCGGCGATTCCGCCACCGAGACGATCAGGTCCTCGCGATCCGGATCTCGCTCGGCGCGCGGTGGTGGGCGGCGCGCCAGCCGCCGCTGGGCCTCGTTGAACGCGATCCGGTACAGCCACGTCGAGAACTGCGAGCGCTCCTGGAATCGCGCCAAACCGCGCCAGGCACGCAGGAAGACCTCCTGCGCGACCTCGTCGGCCTCGCCCGCGTCGAGCCCAAACCGCCGAAGTGCGCCGTACACGCGATCAGCGTGGGTCATCACGAGCTCCGTGAAGGCGTCCTGGTCGCCCGCGCGAGCCCTGCGAATCAGCTCATGTTCCGAGCTCGCCGCAACGCTCACCGCGCGGTTATAGCGCCTGGGAGCGGGCGGCACGCGCACGTGCCGCCCGCCGAGGACGGTTCAGCTCTAATGCTCCTCGAGCTCGAGCGAGCAGGAGTTGATGCAGTACCGCTCTCCGCTCTCGCCCGGTCCGTCGGGGAATACGTGACCGAGGTGGCCGCCGCACGCGGCGCAGTTCACCTCGACCCGGTGCATCCCGTAGCTGAAATCGTCAAGCAGCTCGACGTTCGCACGGTCCGCCGGCTCGGTGAAGCTCGGCCAGCCGGTGCCGGAGTCGAACTTGGTCTCGGAGGAGAACAGCTCGGCGCCGCAGCCGGCGCAGCGATAGGTGCCCTCGCGCTTCTCGTCGAAGTACTTCCCGGTGAACGCCCGCTCGGTTCCCTTGTGGCGAAGCACCTCGTATTGAGCGGGGGTCAGCTGCTCGCGCCACTCGCGGTCGGTCTTCTCGACCTGCGGGCGGGCGGTCTGATTGTCGATGTGAGTCTCGTTGTTCATGCCTTCTTTGACCCGGCGCACCGACAGAACGGTTCACCCAGGCTCTGTCAGTTGCGCCCGTACCGACGCCGCGATCCTCGCGGCGTCCACGCCGCCGTCGGGCGCAGCGAGGCGATGCAGGCCATCCACCGTCCGGCGCAGATCCTCGAGCAGCCGGCGACAGCGTTCGCATTCGCCCAGGTGGCGTTCGATCCGACCGCGCCCGCTCGGACCGAGCTCTCCATCGAGATAGTCCGACATGCGGACGCGCGCCCACCGGTGATCCCGCCGAAAGTCATCTCGATCCAGCACGCTGCTCATTAACGTTCAGACCCGCTCCGCCGCGAAAAGGTTCGCACAGATTCCGCAGGGGATCCGCACGCTCAGCTATGACCGGCCCCGCAACGGCGGCTCGGACCGAGATCTCGAACGATCAGTGGCCAGCTGCGCCCTGGACGTGCGCGCGATCGCCGATGCGCTCGGGATCGATCGACTTGCGGTGTGGGGAATCTCGGGCGGCGGGCCTCACGCCCTCGCGTGTGCCGCGCAGTTGCCGGATCTCGTCCCCGCGGTCGCGGTCCTCGCGTCGATGGCGCCCTGGGGCGCAGCCGGGCTCGACTACTTCGAGGGCATGGGGCGCGAGAACGTCGAAGACTGGGAGCTGACACTCAGGGACAGAGCCGCAGGACGCGTCAAGCACGAGCGCGATCGGGTCGAGACTCTCGCCGCAACGCCCAAGACGATCTACGCGACGATGGAGACGCTGCTGTCGCCGGTCGATCGGGAGGTCCTCACGCCCACTCTGACGGAGTTCCCTCTACGAGTCCGACCAGCTCGGGCTGGCGCCCGGCGCGGACGGATGGTGGGACGACGACCTGGCGTTCATCGAGCCCTGGGGATTCGAGCTCGACCAGATTCGGACTCCGGTCCTCTTGCTCCACGGACGTCCGGTTCGTTTCGTCCCCGTCACGCACGGCGAGTGGCTGGCTCGCCAAATTCCCGGCGTCGGCGCGCGCTCTTCCGACGGGGAGGGCCATCTCGCGCTGGTCGAGCACCACCTCGAGGTGTCCACGAGTGGCTGCTCGAGACGCTGGCGTGACGAGCGACCCGGCACACCGCCCCCACGTACGGCCCAACCCCGGGCGGGCTAAGACCCCCGTCCGTCGGCGCAGCTACATCAACTTCGTCCGCCAGTAGTCCGCCTCGCCGTCGGGGAAGCCATTCCATTCGTCACGGCCGGGACCGACGCGCGCGTGAGCGCGGATGTACACGGCGGCATACGGAAACACAAGCCAGCCCCAAATACCAGCGAGAAGGATCCCGAACGCGCCGGGCAGCGAGATCAGGACGACCGTCCCGAGCAAGCCCGCAGGGAGTAACCAGGGCAGTAGCCACGTGCACGTGGAGACCAGCGGCCGCGAGTGCGCCTTTCGCACCGCGAAGGCGTGAGGTTCCAGCGGGTCGTCCTGGAAACCCGCCGAATTCCCTCGCTCGAGCCGCAGGCCAAGCCCATCGCGAAACTGCCCGCCGCCTGACCCAGCAGGACTCATGGGTTGATCATCCCACCGAACTCGGGCTAAGCCAAGGCCCTCCCCGCGTATCTCATCATCAAGCAATATGCGATCAGCCGGCGATCACCTCATGAGCAGTAGCCGCGCCAAGGCCGCGCTACCCGCCGAGCGCTGGAAGGCAAGCGCTTCACTTTGGGTCGCCCGGTCACGCCGTGCGCCCGGCGCCGCAGTCCGGTCTGGTCCCTGACCATTGGCGCGTATGCTTCTCGAGTCGCACGTGTGAGGCCTCTTCGCTCGCTCCGCTTGCACCTTAGTGCGCCGGGAATGCTGTCGCGGTGCCCTTTCGGGCAGATATTTGTCACGAACGTATAGGGGTACTCGAGCCCGGGACGCGCGAAGTGGGCTATGCGGCAACCGCGGCAGGTATGGGAAGAGCGCCGCGCAGCGGGAGCTCGTGCTTCGCGACCTGGCAGAAGTCGAGCCGCGTCTCCGTCGCACGTGCACCCACGAGATCGACGCTACTCAGCCGCTCGCGGCGGTCGTCACCGAGCTCGCCGACCTCGGTCGCGATCCCTTCGCCTAGATCGAGAACCAGCTATCTCGTCACGCTGCTGGCGGAACGCGTCGTGCTATTGGACCCTGTCTTGGTCCGGCTGCCCGAACGTGTCCGCGGCCTGCACCAGCGCCGCGTTGGTCGCGGCGCCGCCGCGATGCCGCACGTTGTGGATCACCACAAGCTCGCTCTCGGGCCAATCGCGAGCCAATCGCCAGAGATTAGGCCGCGCTGAGGTCACCGTCTCGCTCGGGTTCCGGAACACCAGCCCGGAACCGCCCGGCCAGATCCTTCGTGAGCATCCCGAGGGCCTACCCGCCACCGAACGGTGGATCCCGCCGGCACCCAGCTCCTGAGTCTCTGAGACACCAACGCGGCGGCGAACGAGTGCGTCCACAGAGTGGATGCACTTTGGGCGGGAAGCGATAGGACCCGCCGCCGGTCGACGACGTCCAGGTCGAAGTGCTGGCGGACACTGAGCGTGACGCCAGACCTGACCTCTTCTCTGCCGCGAGAACTGCTGCGGGGCTGACCGTCAGTGTGATGAGACGCGCTCCGCGGCGAGCGCGAGGCAGAGGTCGGCGATGTCTCGCGGGGTGCGTAGTCGCCGGCCGGTAGCGGCTTCGAGACGCCGCAGCCGGTGGCGGATCGTGTTGGGGTGGCAGAAGAGCGCGGCGGCGGCGTCGGTCGAGCCGCCGGTGTCTAGCCAGGTTTCGAGGGTGTCAAGGAGAACGGCTCTCTCGTCCTCGGGCATGGAGTCGAGGCCGCCGAGGACCGTGTCGCGGATGTGGCGCATGACGTCGGGGTCGCTGGCCGCGGCCATCGTGACGGGCTGCTCGCCGAAGGTGCCGATGTGCTCTCCTGTGGCTCGGGTGCCGGCGAGCGCGATCCGCGCCATGCGCACTGCCGAGCTGGCGAGCGCGAGGTCGGCGAACGCGGGGCTGAGTCCGTGGTGCTGGTTGGGGTAGCGGGACAAGCGCGTGTTCACAGCGTCGGCGCGACCGTTGGGGAGCTGGACGATGCCGACGAGCGCGTCGGGTAGCAGTTGCCAGGCGGAGGCGTGGCCGTGGGCTCGGAGCTGGACCTCGATGTCGGGCATTGGATTGATGCCGGGGTCGGGCGCTTCGGTGACGATCGCGAGGTAGGGGCCGTCGATGGGGAGGCGCAGACCGGCGGCAAGGAGGGAGAGCTCGCGGCGGTCCGCGAGCTCTCCCTCGTAGCAGCAGTTCCAGCAGCGCCGAGCGGCGTTCGTGATCAGCCAGTAGCCGTTCTGATGCTTCCTGGGCGAACCCCTCGGCCGTTGCCTGGGTGCAGAGGTCGTGGACCTCCCACATGAGGGTCGCGGCCTCGGTGATGTCGTCGGCCGCTAGCGCGGCGGAGTCGGCCTTCTTCGGCGAACGCCTGCCACATCATTCGCCCGCCGATGCGGTGTGCCTTGAGCAGTTCGGCGAGCGGCACGCCGTGGGCGGCGCACGTGCGACCGCGTAGGAGCGATTCGGACACGTCGGGCGGCGTGCCGTCACGCCCATCCCGCACGCGCTCGAACATCAGGGTGATGTCGGGCAGCACGGATTCGCGCACCCGAGCCGCGCCGGCGCCCCCGACGGCTGCGTAGTAGGGAACGCGCGCGAGCACCGTGTCGGTGATCTCCCCGGCGAGCTCGTCGGATCGGACCGCTGAATCCCGGACGAGGATCTGCCGTGCGAGATCTGAGCTATGACGCAGCAGGCACCGCGCTGCTCGTCGTGGATCCCTACAACGATTTCATCTCCGAGGGCGGGAAGCTGTACGAGCTCGCCCGGGAGACGATCATCTCGCAGGACTGTGTGACCCACATGCGCGAGGTGCTCGCCGCCGCGCGCGCCGCCGATCTACTCGTGTGCTACGCCCCGCACCACCGCTGGCGTCCCGGCGACTACGAGACCTGGCACTACACGGCGCCCACGCAGGAGTCCGTAGCCAAGAACCAAGTGTTCGCGGCCGATAGCTGCGGCGGGAGCTTTCACCCGGATTTCCAGCCGGCGTGTGGTGAGCTCGTCGCCCAGGAGCACTGGCTGTCCAGCGGCTTTGCCAACCGACCTCGACCTCATCCTCAAACGCCACGGCATCGAGCGCGTGATCGTGATCGGACTGCGGGCGAACACGTGCATCGACTCGACGGTCCGCTCGGCCGCCGAGCTGGGTTACGACGTCACGCTCGTCACGGACGCGATCGCGGCCCTGCTTCAACAAGGTCATGGCCCCGTTGAGAGCACAGGGCTACGAGGTGATCGCCAGCGAGCATGGGCTCGACTCCCTCCAGGGTGACGTCGACTGTGTCGTTCGCGCCATCGGGCGGGTCGCCAACCCGGTCGTTCTCGTCGGCCACTCTTATGGCGGTACCCTGATCACCCACGCGGGAACTGACGAGCGTGTCGCCGGGCTCGTCTACATCTGCGCCCTGGCGCCGGATGAGACAGAGACCTCGCAGGATCAGCAGAACAAGTTTCCGAAGACCGACGTGTTTGGGCACATCGAAATCGCGGACGGCCGCGTCTGGCTCAAGCGTTCCGGCGTCGAATACTTCGCCCGCGACCTGACCGAGGAGGAGCAGGAGCTCACGTGGGCCACGGCGATGGCGCCGACCGCCGACATATTCGACCAGAAGCTCGAAGGCGTCGCCTGGAGGACCAAGCCGAGCTGGTACATCGTGGGTGCGAACGATCGCACCGTCAACCCCGATCTGGAGCGCGCCGCGGCGCAGCGCATGGGCGCCACGACATACGAGTTCGCAACGAGTCACGTCCCGATGGCCTCCCGGCCCGGCCTCGTCCTCGACGTAGTCCGCACCGCCGCCACCGCCGTTCAGGAATCTCTGGCGACGGTGTAGATCCGACGCGTCTCCGCACCGTGGTGACCCCGAGTCAGGCGGGGCAGCCCTGCGCCTCGCCTGACCGAGCGCTCACCCGTCGATGCCGTCGCACGACATTGAGCCCGCGACCCCCTGGGACTCGACTGCCCCTCCGGACGCCCAGAGGGGAAGAGATTCGATCGCTTGATCGGGTGGCTGCTCGGTCTGGGAGATCGACAGCGGCGAACCGCTTGCTGAGCAGCGCGAGTCAGGTGAGCGGCAAGCGCCCTCGAGACCGCATCGTCGGGACCGGCGGTCGCCTATACCGGGTCGTTCTTGGACGCACCCTCGGACGGCTGCGGGGTGCACGGTCAGCGTGCGGCGACGCACGTAGTTTGGTGGTTAACGCTCTGTGGACGCGCCCGTGCCTGGGCAACTGGACGAGCGGGAGCCATGCCGAGTACCGGCCGTGTCCCGATGTGCGAGCGGTAATGCCGGGCGCTTAGCCGCAGGTTGCGAGGGCTTGTGCGTAGAAGCCGAGGTAGTCGCTCCAGTGCGCGTTCCAGTATGTGAAGTCGTGGCCGCCCGGCCACACGTGCATGTGGATGTGGAGGGCGCTGGCGAGTTGCTCGTCGGCGTCTTGGAAGGGATCCTGCGTGCCGCCGTCTAGCCACAGTTGTGCGTGGCCGTAAGGTTCGGGTTTGCTTTTGCGGCGGCGATCACGTCGTTGCGGGCGAAGTCGCTCGCGTTGTCAAAGGCGCCCGCTCCGTGCTTGCCGTGGCGTCATATGTGGGTGATATGGCGGCGGAATGGCCGCCGACGGCGCAGAATCGCCCTGGTTCTTGGCGGGCCAGCGTGTAGGCGCCGAGGCCGCCCATCGAGATACCGCCGATCGCCACCCGGCGCGGATCGGCACCCAGAACCGTCAGCGCCTTGGGGATCACCTCGTTTGTGAGCTCGGAATTGTTGTCATAGACGGCACCGTGAAGAAACACGAGGAGTGGGCGGTGTGCACCGCTACCCCCGGGTGTTACGAGTGTCAACGGCATAGGGCCGTACACGAACCGGCCGACCATCGTCAGGTGGGAGATCCGTGCCCCCTGTGTATTCACCGGCGCCGCCGGCGGCGAGGAGCAGCGCGCAAGCACCACAACGAGGACCGCGCCCCCCGATCAACAGCGCGCCACGCAAAACGCCGCCGCGACCTGCCGATGTCATGTGGTGCGGGGCATCACGCATCCACCACCCTCACGCGCACCTGAGCGCTTCGCCTGGCTTGAACCGCACGGCGCGACGCAGCGGAATCTGCATCACCAGCAGCGCGAGGACGATGGTTCCGATCAGTGCGAGCGGGATGTTCAGCGCGGGGAACGTGAACAGAACGTGTTCGTTGAACACGTTCTGGACGAGCGCGACGACGGCGTGGGCGAGCCCGAGACCGAGCGGGATTCCAATCAGCCAGCCGGCGAGCGCGACGGTAAGTCCTTCGGTGGCGAAGATCCGCCTGACGTCGCGGGCATGGGCGCCGATGCAGCGCAGGATCCCGATCTCGCGGGTGCGCTCGAGCACGACCATGGTGATCGTGTTGATCAGCGCGAACATGCTAATCGCCACGATCAGCAGGCCGAGCACGGTGATCGCGGTGGTCATACCGCGGTAGGTGGCGCGATCGTTGGCGGCGCCGACGTACTCGATCGTTGTTCCCATCTGCAGCCCGTGGGCGACAAAGGTGTTCTCAAGCCGCGTGTTGGTGGCGTCGATCAGCTGGTGGTTGCCGGAGGTGGTTTGGATCCAGTACCAGTTGACAGCACCCGGGGTGCGTAGCGCAGACTGGATCGTCGACAGGGGGGCGAATAGGACGGTGCCGTCGTCCTGCTGGTCTGAGACGATCCCCACGACTTTGAGCTGAACAGGTCCGGCGGCAGTTGACACCGTGACCAGTTCTCCGAGGTGCGTTTTGCTGGCCCGGGCGATGCTCTGCTCGACGACGACCACGCGGGCTTGCGTACTTTGATCGGCGGCGGTCAGGAGCCGGCCCGAGACGAGGTGGAAGCTGTACATCGAATTGTTGGGCAGCGCCCACACGTGGCCGTCCTGCCCGCCGAGGCTGATGTTGTTGTTCAGCAGTGGCTGGACCCGGGCGACGCCGGGGACCGCGCTGATCAGCGCTTGGGTGTTTGGCGGGAGTGGCTGACTCAACATCGATCCTGCGTCAATGTTGAAGCGGTACGAGTTCCAGGACTGGTTGACCGTGTTGCCGACGCTGGTGGCGAGCGAGAGGAACGCGAGCAGCGTGGCGACGGCGAGCGAGACCTGTAACACCGTCGTGATGCTGCGCCGCCGGCGGCGCGCGACGCCGCGCAGGCCGATCTGCGCCGTCCTGGGGAGGAAGCGGGCCCGGCGCAGCGCGCGGTCCACGCGCCCCTCGGGGCCGGTCGCGCTCCCGGTGGCCTGCAAAGTCTCTGCCAGCGGCAGCCGTGCGGCGCGGCGGACGGCAGGCAGTGCGGCCAGCGGCGGCCCGATCACGCCCAGCGCGATGCTCGCCACCACCACGGGCAGATCGACGCTGAACGGGACGCTGATCGCAAACAGCGAGGAGGCGAAGTACGCCGTCAGCCCCCATGAGAGCAGGATTCCGAGCAGCGCGCCGCCGATCGCACCCAGCGCGCCGAGCAGCACCGCTGTGCGCAAGTACACGCCGCGAATCTGCTTGCGTCCGGCGCCGATCGCCTTCATCGTCGCGATCTCGTTGGTCTGCTCCCCAACCACCGTGCTCATCGTGCTCGAGACCAGCACCAGCGCGCCCAGGAGGGCAAGCAGCGTGACCACGTAGAGGATGTTGGTGACCTTGGTGAAGCCACTCTTTCCTGGCCAGTCGCCCGGGGCGCGGACCTCCGGCAGGTCGCTGAAGCTGGTGAAGCCGGGGACCGTCTCCAGGTATTGGCGGATCTCGTTCACGGTCCAGTGAGCGGCCGGGAGGGTCTGGTCGCGTAGACGGAAGGCAAGCCGGGTGTAGCCCGGCGTGCCGCTCAGCGCTGTGACCGTCCGGGCCGTGGCGTACAGGGTCACCATCCCGTCCTGGGCCACGATCTGCGCGCCGGTCAGGCTTCGTCCCGTACCACTGATCGGCAGCGACACCACACGACCGCCGGCGAACACGCGTACCGACCCGCCGGCGCCTCCCACGTCATTGCCATAGGCCGCGTTCTGCACATCGGTCAGCACTGCACCAATCCCCGGCGCCGATCCGGACGTGACGGTGACCGCGTCGACCGTCTGGTTGGCGAAGGAGTTCTCGCCGATCACAAACGCCTTCTGCCGGCGAGCACCCACATACACGCGCGTAGAGAAGGTCGTTCGCGGCTCGAACGCCACCACATTCGGCAGGCTCCGGAGCGCCCGCACCTGTGCCGCGGTCAGCGCGAGCGGCTTGACCGTGATCGTCACGTCGGCGAGCTTGTTGGCGGCGATCTCGCCGTTCATCGCCCTGCTCATCAGCGTCGGCAGCGCGAACAGCCCCAAGCTGGCGACTGCGATCGCCAGCG